>Ga0209725_1000830_pt1 | contig 18220 bp, 18 predicted proteins | sample I18A1metaG_FD_184145 | JGI IMG/M metagenome (GOLD analysis project Ga0209725, IMG submission 184145) | Lake sediment bacterial and archeal communities from Gulf of Boni, Indonesia to study Microbial Dark Matter (Phase II) - ​I18A1 metaG... | ecosystem: Environmental > Aquatic > Freshwater > Lake... | reverse complement strand
CGCCCAATCTGGCCTTGTCTCCACTGTAATGCCCACGTTCCTGATTGCTGCTGTTTCAGCAAGTCTCTTCGCTTCTTCAAGATCTGCGGAGTGATAGCCGTTGGTCGCGTCAAGGCACCTCTTCACATAGGATTCCTGAAGGCCGACCGGTCTCGAGGGAAATGTTCCTCCCATGATTACGAGTTCAACTTTGCTTACAATATGGCCGATCGCTCTAAGCTGCTCTATTCTTCCGGTTACCTGCAAGTAGGCGTCGTAGTTCGATTGGGCTCCCCGCATCGAGGCAGGCTCCTTTCCCGTGTAGCTTTGAGGGGTCCCGAAATCTTGGCCACCGGGGCAGTAGAGGCAGGGAGCACATTCATGAGGACACTTGGCGGGAGGAGTCATTACTGCAATTATCGTAACACCGCTGATGCTTCGGACGACTTTTCTCTTCAGGACATTGCGTAGGTTGATCTCAGAGGGCAACAGATGAGTAATGATCTCAGAGTTAGAAGGAATCTTTTCGGCGTTGAAATCTCTGCATACCTCTATCTTGAGGTGTTCAAGATCTGCTCTCGTAGGGTTATTCATTTGAGATAGCTTTTCTATGATTCGTCTGGAGAGTTGGCAGGTAGAGGTCAATGTTGAATGTTCCACGAAAGATTTGGATGCCTATTTGAAAAGTCTTTGCCCGGTAGCGCTATTAACACGACTTAATAGAACCCGTGACCCTGTTGGAAGAGGGGCATAATGAGTCTGCGGAGAACTGGAATTGCGGATCTAAGGCTGCATCCCGGTGCTGCGCCGCCGTGGCTTGTCTCACGAATGGAGAAGCTAGCGGAGAAGATCTTTGTCTTGATACGCGACGAGTATGGAGAAGACGAGATTCTGATCAGGTTATCGGGTCCGTTGTTCTTTCAGGCGTGTTCAAACGCTTTGGGCTATGATTGGGATAGCAGTGGTGCCACGACAGTCACGTGCGGAGTCCTCAAGAGGGTTTTCGATTCAACAGATCTCGGACTCAGAGCGGCCGGAGGCAAGGGTAAGCGATCTAAGCTCGCGTCGAGTGAAATCCAAGGAATTGGACAGGAATTTGAGTTCTCTCAGAGCGAAGTCTCAAAGATCGCCTATGCCAGTAGGATGACAGCAAAGGTCGATTCCGCCGCTATCCAAGCAGGCTACCAAATCTATCATCACATGATATTCGTTTCTAGCCGAGGCCAATGGGCGGTGATACAACAGGGAATGAGGCCGGCTGAGCGCCTTGCCAGAAGGTACCATTGGCTATCGACTGACGTTAAGAGCTTCGTGGATAAGCCTCACAAAGGCATAGTTGGAGAGCAGATCCATAGCTGTGTTCTTGATATGACTGCAGAAGAGAGTGAAAGTTGTCGAGGATTGTGCACTGACCTGGTTCGAGAAGGCCCTGAGCGAGTAGAGCGATTGTTTCACTCTATCAGGAGCCCTGATCAAGAAGCCTTGACTAGATGGATGGAATCAAACGCGCATCTCGAGTATGTCACTCACTATGAAGTGATCCCCCAACGAATGGACTGGGATGCGTTAAAAGACGCGTATGAGACCCGTCCGACGAGGTATGAAGAGCTCCTGGCGATAAGAGGAGTGGGGCCTGCTACTGTGAGAGGGCTTGCGCTCATCTCAGAGATAGTCTTCGGTACGGCTCCGAGCTGGAGAGATCCTGTCAGATTCTCTTTTGCGTACGGCGGAAAGGACGGTGTCCCCTTCCCAGTAGACAGAAAGGCAATGGATGAGTCTATCGATGTGCTTGCTAATGTTATTGAAAGCGCGAAGGTGGGTGACCTAGAAAAGCTTAGAGCTCTCAGAAGACTCCGTCAGTTTGCAGCTAGAATTCCTCGAAGTCAGCGTCTTCGAGAGAAGCCTGTCATATAATTCTGACCAGACTTCCTTCCGAGAACCAGTCTCTTCTCAGCAACTCTCCTGAACTTTATTCTCGGAAAAGCAGAAGTCCTGGGCCTAGCCTGTATCTTGGGAGTCTGGCTTCTAACCTTTCCAGCCTTGGTAAGTGATCCGTGAGTAGGCAACCATTGTCACCGGAAAATAGCATTGTGCCCATGTCTTTTAAGTTTGTCGAGGTGGAACAAGTATGTTTGGCTTGTCGTCTCTGACAGACGCTTACATCCAAGATAAGAGGTCTGTTGCCTGTCTTCGAATGTTCCGGGGAATCAGGCCTTTCGGATCTCCACCAAGTCTGCTTTTTCTAGGAGGTTGAAGGCCAGGTCAAGCTCCTTGAGCGCTTCCTTGCCTGTTTCGAAGTATGTAAGGTCAGATATGGACTTCAGCGTCCTTTTGCCATCAGTCCAATACAGCGCGAGCACCGGAAGAACTTCTGGCTCTCTCATCCTCTTCAGCAAGGCCCGCAATTTCTCGCGATCACTTTCACGCAGCTTGCTCAACAGGAATCTGGTACTTATTGGCCCTGGAAGTCTCCGTTTCGGAATAGTCTTCATAGCCCTCCTCTCAAGCCGGGAGATTCGTGGCTTTCTACGTAGGATCTGTTCCGGATTTCTGGCCTCTGGGACTAGACGCTGGAGCTCCTCCAAAGCTCTCCGATGCTCATGGTCAGTAAGCGTGTTGATCTCCGAGATTGTGGCAGACGCCACATTTGAGAGTTCTTTCTGCCTAGACTTCTCTACGAGCCTTGATATCTGCTTGATCGACTCAGCCTTTCTTGAGGCCAAGTAGAAGGCATAGCCATCCAGATCTCTAACGAACCGTTCAATTGCCTCCTTTCTTTCACTCTTCTTCTTGTGCGAGGTTCGAAGCTTGTCCATCAGGTCATTGATCTTCTTCTGGGTAGAAAGAGCCAGTTTCACTTTGAAGCGTGTCAAGCACTCGTTTGTTAGCCAGACCGCCTCTTCATACCCTGCGTTGGCCAGGAAGTAGGCGTATGTTGCGGTTAGAACTGCAACGCGCCTGAGCATCTCAGGGTCTACCTTGTCGATTGTGTCCTCGGATGTGTGATAGTACTTGTCGGGCCATTGGATGAGCATTGGGCAGGGGACGCCCACTGTCGGGTCGGACAGAATATAGTGGTCGCTTCCACCCGAGAACGGGACCATAGCTTTCTTGAAAAGAGCATAGCTGGAGGTGCCACCTAGGCTCTTTGCATCTGTAGATATCCGTTCGAGAATGTTTTCCGCTAGGTCGACTACATATGAGCTAGTCGCCTCCGGCGGAGACTCTATGAGGAGCGGGCTCTTGCAGAGGTCCTGATTCTCTCCCACCATGTCCAGGTTGATTGCTGCCAAAGTCCTTTGGATAAGGCGCCTGTTCGTCGCTGAGTAGGCGTACGTTCCAGTCATCTCCGGAACGAGGAGAAATCTTATGGCTCTCTTCGGCCTAGAAAGACGCTTCTCTGCAATCAGCCTTTGCAGAGTACGCGCAACTTCGATCGCTGCTCCACATCCGGAGGCATTGTCGTTCGCTGATGGTTGAGGATGGCATAAGTGCGCTACCACTAGGATTTCCTCGTTTGTTCTTCCCTCGATAACTGCACTAACGTTCTCAATCCTTCCTTTGTAGAATCGGGAGCTCACTCTTGCATGTACTCTGACAGGGCTCTTTCCTTTCTGGTTCCGGATTAGCTTCCTCAGCTCGTTACCTTGCCTTGGGGAGAGGACAAAACCGAAGCATGGCCTCCGTTTGCCATACCACCAGAAGCTTGTGTATTGAAGAGCATCAGGCAGGTCAGTTCTCTGCCTGATCGGTGGAAACTCAGCCATTCGATCTGTGACTATTCCTATCGCTCCGTACTTGTCGACTGCAAGTGACCGGACCCTCTCTACATCTCCTGAGGTAACCACAACTTTTCCTCGAACGTTTACTCTCCTGTATTCTCTTGGTTCCTCTCCGTTTTCCAACATGACAAGGTCGGCCTCTACCCCCTTGGGAGATGTCGGTGAGCTTCGCTGTATGATTGACATCTTGTTCTCGCTGAATCGGGCTAGCAGCTTTGCTGATGTTTTAGGTTCGACAATTCTGAGTTCAGCTTCGTTTACTGACCATTCTTTGTACATGAGCTGAGTCCAATACGTGGTCTTTCCGTCTGCAGGATATTCCAAGAGTCTTGCGTCCAGTCCGTAGCTCCTAAGTGTTCTTTTGCACCAGTTTGCTGCCTCTCGGAATCCAGGGCTGGCCTGTATTCTATGGTATCGAGATATCTGCGCGACATGTTCCTTCGCCATTGTTCCTGATGCTTCTCTCGAAATCTCATCCATTAGTTGTTTGAGCATGATCATTCACGTTTCTACGGTTCATACGGGGAATGCTGCCGTTTCATACTTTGATCTTTGCTCCCGAAGCGTCTCTACGATAGACGCCGAACTCCGGGAGGTTTCTGAGAGTTTGCGCGTCGAATATAGGCCCGTCTTTGCAGACGCGATATGCACCGATGACGCAGCTTCCGCAGATTCCTATGCCGCACTTCATCAGCCTTTCCAAGCTTGCCTGTAAAGGAACAGCCTTTTCGAGACATTTCTCGGCTATTCTCTTCATCATTGGCTCCGGTCCACATGTGTAGGCGATGTCGAACTCTGCGCTTTCCATGAGGGTGATCGCAACGTCAGAGGCTAAAGCTTTGGAGCCGTAAGATCCGTCATCGGTCGATGCCAAAAGGGTAGTTTTCGTTTTCGCAGTCGCCTTTCTGATCCGCTCAAGAAAGAGCAGCTCTGAACTGGTTCTGGCGCCTATCACGATAGCTAGCTCATCAGATCTTGAAGAGAGCCTTTCGATGAGAGGAGCTATGCAGGCTATGCCTGTTCCGCCGCCGACAATGAGCGCCTTGCCACCATTCACGATTTTGAAGCCGTTCCCGTATGGGCCACGTATTCCGAGATTGTCTCCAACCTTCGCCGCGTGCAGAGCCTCTGTCGCTTCTCCTACCTGCCTGACCGTTATGCCGCAGTAGCCCTTTCCTGTCAGGTAGGATAGGCCCATAGGGATCTCGTCTACGCTAGGAATCCAGACCATGACAAATTGGCCCGGATCCGCCTTCGAACATTGTTCATCAGTGAACATGAGTGTCCTAATCGAGGGAGTCTCGGTCTTTGCCTCCTCGACCTTCACAATTCTCGGCCTATGCGTTAGCTTTGCACGGCCAGCCATTCGTCACGCCTCCAAGAGACTACGGGTCGTCAGCGCTTAAGACATTTCACGTTTGGCTTTAGTCTTTGAAGAAGAACCTTGTTTCACCCATCGTCTCCACGTTAAGAGGGTGCACGTTGACTACTATTGGAAAGTTCTTCACTGCTTCTCCTATGATTAGGCAATGGTGCAGTGGCAGGTCCTTCGCGATCAGTTTCACGCTTTCACCATCTATTCTTGCGACTTTGGATACTGTTTCCAAGTCGTTCTCGTTCACGAAGTTGAAGAGGAAGATGTTGTCTGCCTGTCGATAGATGCTCTCTCTTATCGTGTCTGGTTGGTTGGTGATAAAAGTGGTGAATATGCCAATGTGTCGCATCCTCGTGATTATGTCTTCCCAGTATGTTTCTCTCAGGTATAGGTGAGCTTCTTCGGCGAAGAGGAAGATCGCCCTGAGTTTCCAAGTTGTCAACAGGTCGGTCAGTTTGCTCAGGAGAATCTCGACTGTCATCCGACGCATCGTAGAGAATTGGTTTTTCATGTTCACGACGAGCGCTCCTCCTTCGCTAAGTTCTCCAGCTATCCTTTCCAAGTCGGATGCTTCAGACTCATCGTCGGTGAACATTCCAGACTCTACCATTGTGTTGTATCGTGAGATTATTGCGTCTCTCACGCTTTCATGACAGTCCCAACGCAGTATCGCCGCACCGAGGGAACTCAGTGTTAGCTCGTTTCGCTCGTGCAATTGACGCCATATTCCCGAGAAGACTCTGGCTGAGTTGCCAGGCAGATCCAATGCGAAGAGAAGAACACTCATCATTGTGCGGAGCCCAACTTGTGGAAGCGTCAGCTTCATGTTGAGACCGGGCGTAAGGACTATTACTCGCCTCTGGAGCTTCGAGGGGTTTGACTTTGTCTTTGAAAGGTTGACGTATTCTCCGTTGACATCAAGGACTATGCACGGCGCCCTGTTGTCAATCAAACTCGCCACAAGAAGCTTGGAGAGATGGGACTTGCCTGTGCCCTTCTTTCCTGTGATTATGTTTAGCCTTCCATCGAAAGTTTTCGCGTCCAACGTGAGTTCAGCGTGTGATTTCATTGTTCCAAGATGGACCGGCCTGGACTTCCGAGTTTCCACCACAGTCTCAATAGGGAACCGAGTTATCTTTGACGAGATTCGTGAGGGGAGATGTGAAACGCTGGAAGATATCTCTCCGTTGTTCACTGAGCCTCTTATCTTGCAGATGACCAGTCTTGTGTCTTTCAAGACAGTTATCTGGGAGGAGACATGGAAAGGATCGTAGTCTTCTCCTTGAACAGACTCCTCCGTCATTACGTCCCGGAGGATGTCTTCGAGTATTCCAGGGATGTTGGCGAATTGAGTGTCTATGACCTGAACCACCAGCCCTTTCTTGGCCTTTTGGTCCTCAATCAGGAGGTAGTCTCCTTTCTCGACCAATTCGTCTGGGAAACAGATGAGCTGTATCACGTCGCCTTCTTTCTTGTAGAGTCTCATCTAGGAGCTTTCTCTCCCGGTCCCAAATGGTCCGAAAAGCGATTTTCGAAGGCTGAGTTGCGAAGTAATCCTCAAGCCATGATTTCTCGCGATGAACCTTTGAATCCCTATCACTTCGTTGGCAGTGAATGTGGAGAGTATGTGGGCTAATCTGAGGGTTTCTGGGTAACCTTGCTCCATGAGGTCCGAGCCGGAAAGTCTTGACACCGCATCGATGGCTCCATCGACTGGTACTTGACGGTCTATGTCCAACCTGAAGGTGAAGCCCCCGGGAGAGAGTTTTGCAACGTAGATCCTGCCCAGCAGCTTGACAGGGTTTGGCGGGAACTGAGCGCCTATCTGATGGTCGATGTCTAGAAGGCATGGTGCTGGCATTTTCTCAAGCAGGTTTGTTACCCTTTCTCCTGCTATGGCGAGCTTCGTGGCCTTAGAGAACGCAAGCACAACATTTCCGTTCTCTCTGGCAGAGTCAAGAATACTCTGAGCATGCTTGACAGGGTTGTCTGGCGTGCCAGCGGTGAGAGACCCGTCAAACAGTATGAGCGCCTCTTTGGATGATGCGCATACAAGTCGCTGAGTCCATCGCTCAAGCGTGTTTCTCAGCCTGCCCAAGATTCGCATGGTGACAGGGGAAAACATGCTTGGCGGAAGCAATTCTCTGAAACCGAGACGTTTTGACATGTATTCGTGTCCATAATCGGTTATGTGAAACATTATCGGACCACATCGAAGGTATACGTATGCGCCGTTGATCTTCCATACGATTACAGCTCTCAGAGCGCACAGCACTCCGTCGTCGGTGTCTCCGATTTTCATGCTTGATACGTCGACTGCAACCACAGGCGCCTTTCCTTCGGTCGACTCAATCATGATTGGCTTGCATTGAAGAAGTTCGTCGCCAAGCATAAGCGGAAGATCTCGATGCGGCTCATCCTCTATGCTCAGGTCAAAGAGCGAGACCTCTCTTGGCTTGAATCTCCCTCCCTTGATAGCTCTCATGGAGCTGTCGCTGAGCTTCATGAGGAAGTCTGGCAGAAGCGTTTCTTCGCTCTGAGAGCCTTTCAACAGCAAACTACTTATGTTTGAATGTTCGTAAACTATAGCTTCGGTGCGGTGGATCCACATATTTTCGCCCCCTTCGTGGGAGTATTCCCCCTCTAACTCCCGCGAACCGCCGCACCTTCTCTTTGATTGAGTGCGCGCGGCGGCTTTCGAGGTCTCCTGTTCAGCGATCGCCTCCTTGCTGACGCCCTTCGGATTCGAGGATTGCTTTCACATCGTCGAGCAGTTCCTTCATTCCAATCGTGGTTATTCTGTAGGTTCCTCTTCCAGTTCTCTCTACGAAGTTGGTCTTGCTCATCTCGACAACAGTGTTCCTTACGGTCTTGGCAGTTTTGCGAATCGAAGATGCCAACTCTTCAACCGACATGTCGTCGCTTTGCTTCTTTCCGATCTTGCTCGCGGCTTGAGATCCTAGAAGCGTGAGACCGATGGCTTGGTCGGCGGGAAGTCCTGACCTCAAGAGGATTATCTCTCCGTTGGGGCCGATGTTGATTAGCGAGGAGAGATCGGTTAGGATACTTGCATAGTCCGGTGTGAATGTGATCTTTGACAAGGTTTCAAGGGCCGGAAAGACCTTCGTAATGAAAGCTGTGACTTCCCTGAAGACTGTGTCAGCGTCTCCTTCAGCGATATGCTTTGCGTTTCCCCACTCGATGGTAACCTTCAGCTTGGGGGCCTCACTCAACTGGATCCGCCTCCTTCAGGTGACTTCAGCTTGGAAGCAATGTTCTTGATGAAGTAGTCAAGTCCAAAGGTTGTGGCTCGGTATTCCCCTTTTGCCAAGCGCTCGACGATCCCTTCTGAGCACATTTCGCTCAATCTGCCAGCGACGGTTCCTGCCTTACTCTTCGCGGCAATCACTAGGTCGTTAAGGCGTAGCGTGTCTCTCTCAAGTTTTCCGAGCGTGTATCCGGCTCTCGTCTTCGCCAAGTGTAGCATTATCAGTTCTTTGTCTTTCAAGTGGCCAGTGTCAGCTGTTATTGCCATTCCTTCTGGAGTCAGCGCAATGATTCCCTCACATGCCTTCAGGAAACTGTTCATGTCAACTGATAGCGAGAGCTTGCTGACCAGCGCGAGTTGAGGAAAGACCTCTGAGAAGAATAGAAGCAGCTCGCGAATCACCTCGTCAGCAGTTCCAGTCACGGTCTTCTGCATTTCCCCGAATCGTACTGTGACTTCTACGCTCATTTGGGGCGTCAAGATCGCTTTCCTGATCTATCTCCGTGCACACTGCAGATATAAATCTTACCTCTCGCCCGATATCGTGATGTAACATCTTGCCTGGCAATATCGGGAAAGATGGGGAATGTCGCTCAGCAGAGAGATCGAGGGGTGATCAACAAGATGTTACTTCCCAGATCCGTGCATTCGGACGAAGAAGAATCTGATTCAATCCCCAAAAGGCTTAAAGATGAGAAGAGTGGGTAGTCTTAAGCGCCTTGATATACAGATACAACGAGATGAAGAAGCTCGTTTTGACCTTATTTGCGACAGGCGGACTCATGACCAGTCATGACGTGGCCCGACGGCTCAGAGATGAGCATAAAGTGGATACCTCAATTCGCGCCGCTCAGATGGCGTTGATGAGGTATTGGAGGCAGGGGCTTTTGCACAGAGAGAGGCGTGAAGGAAGATTCGTCTATATGCTCACGGAAAAAGGGGGTAGGCGCCTCCTTTGGCTGAAAGGCATTGGAACTCAGTCGGAAGGGTGACACCCAGCCCCCCCTAGGTATTTTTCGAGAATATTCGCACGTGAAGGCGGACATAACAACGAAAGACAATTGCATACTGTTGAGAAATCGTGACCTAGAAGTCGTTTGTTAGAGAGCCATATGGAGAAATTGAAGGTCTAGGAAATTGTTACGGTAACGGGCGCAAAGCATATGAGAACTGCCTATCGAGGTCGTGCATGCGCATCATGAGATCTTGGGTGTGATCTTTGACTGTTCGTGAGGTGCTGCAGCTTGGGAACCCTGTCCTCAGAGAGAGGTCTGCTCGCGTCGAGGACTTCTCGGAAATTCATCGCCTCCAAGAGGATTTGGGTGACACTCTTTCGCATTGGAGGAGGACGACCGGTTATGGTAGAGGAATAGCGGCTCCCCAGATCGGCGTTCTGAAACGCGTCGTCTTCATCAACATTGACAGGCCATGGCTTCTGGTCAATCCGTCGATCACGTGGATGAGTCATGAGAGAATGATGGTTTGGGATGCGTGCCTCAGTTACTTGTGCATGTTCTTCCAAGTCTCGAGGGCGAGGAAGATCAAGGTCAGATACCAGGACGATAACGGGCGGGAGAAGGAAGTTGTGGCAGAGGGAACTCTCTCGGAGCTCCTCCAGCATGAGATTGATCATTTGGACGGCATACTAGCGATTGACCGAGTCTCGGACGTTCGAACGATATGCACTAGAGAGGAGTATGAGAAGAGGTACGCTCCGAAAAGCGTCTAGTACAATGTAGATTCGCTGGGATGGGGGAACGGCCCAGTAGCAATTTGTGACTACATGCCGTGAGTTGCCCTTTAATAGGCAGCCGTGCACGGAGGGCTAACAACATGGGATGGACAGGGTTTGTTCGAGGATTACAGGGGCATACCGAGAGAAGCCAGGTACCTCATCTACGCAAGTTTCCTACCGTCCTTGGCCTTCGGGATGTTCTACATAGATATCTCCTACTTCCTGACCACCGTGCAAGGACTGTCCGATGTGCTCATGGGTACGATCATCATGGCGATGGGAGTCACCACAGTACTGATCAGCATCCCATTGGGCATAGCGGCTGACAGATATGGCAGAAAGAAATCCCTAATCGCGGGAAACCTCTTGGCAAGCTGCGCCATCGTCACATTCGCTCTCACGACGAACCCTGCCACACTACTACTGTCAGCAATAATCGGAGGAATTTCTCAGGCTGCCTTCAACGCTGCAGGGAACGCGCTTCTAGCTGAGAAGGCGGGAGACGCGAACAGAACTTCGGCATTCTCTCTCTACTCTTTCGTCAGTGGTAGCGCTCACGGGCTGGGCGGTTTCGTAGTTCCGTTGACCTTCGTCTTGGAAAGTCTTGGACTTCGCGGCAAGGACGCTCACGTCGCGCTCTACGTTTTCCTGGGTGCGCTCAGCTCGTTGTCTACGCTCTTGATGTTCAAGGTGAGTGAGGCGATGCGTTCGTACGGATCTGGGAGAAGGAGAGGCGTCCTATCGAGGAAAACTATGAAGATCCTGGCTAAGTTCATAGTTCCCAGCTCGATTGTTGCTTTCGGCGCTGGGATGTTTGTGCCGCTGATGACGCGGTGGCTATATCTCAAATATGGAACGCCGGATGCGGTGAGCGCCCCGATCCTTGGGACCTCGAGCTTCTTGATTGCGTTCGCAGTTCTGACCGTCCCGGCCTTGGCTAGAAGATTAGGTGTTGTGAGGTCGATTGTTTTCACTCAGGGCGTGTCGACGTTCTTCATGTTCGCGACGCCGCTTTCTCCAAACTACCTTGTTGCGAGTACGATCTATATTGTCAGAGCCTTTCTGATGAACATGTCCAGTCCTCTGCAACAATCGTTGATCATGGGCTTGGTCGCCGAGGACGAGAGGGGAGCTGCGTCAGGGATCAATGCTGCGCTCTGGACATTGCCGAATTCAATGAGTACGGTGATCGGCGCGGCCTTGATGGGTGCAGGTATGTTAGCGGCGCCATTCTACTTAGCGACTCTCCTGTACTCTGTTTCCATAACCATATTCTGGCTCATCTTTGGAAAAATGAAGCTGCCAGGATGACAGACTCGGTTGATTGAACAGCGCCTAAGAGCCAAAACTTGAGATGTTCTATTAGACAGGCATAACAGGGTTAATGGATTCCGACAAACGTCTTGAATTGAGAACCTCTACGGCGTCACTGCCCCTGACCTGAGTTTAGGCAGGATCTGGCTTCTCACCCATTGAACCCCTGCTCCGGAGAGTCCGTATCTTCCACTTTCAACAATTAGCTTTCCGTCTTTTTTCAGTTCGCTTGCTCTAGCCCTGACGACGTGCGACTTGGTCGTCTTCCAGCTGGAGCTGAGGAGGCTGCTCAATTCCTCATAGGAGAGTTGGTTTGGGTGATGGGCGAAGAGCATTATGGCTACGGCCTCCTTGGCGGTGACATTGTCAGCTGGGATGATCAGGTGAGGTTTGCCGTCGGGGGTTCGTTCGATGATTCCCTCTAGCTCCGTTCCGGTTTGGATCTGAGGCGTTGCTCGAGCTGTGGCCAGTTGTTCTTGGGGAATAGTCGGCGAGATGACTTGGGAGGTGGGTAGCTCCTTTACGAGTTGCTCGAATCTGGCTCTTACGTAGTCGTGTTCGCCCTCGAGTTCTATCTCTGATCCGTTGGGCCGTCGGATTCTGAATCTGAGCTTTCGTTCACTTGACATCGAGGGCCACTGTAGCACTCTCTGTTTGAGAGGTTATTTCTCTTTTTGACACGGACGTTCTCGTGGTCTGGGAGGATGCTAGTCTCGTCCTCTCCTTAAGATCTTTCCCGGGAGCGCCTTTGTATGTCTCTTTCCTTCGATGACGACCTTTCCGTTCACGATGACGTATTTGATCCCGGTGGGGTATTGGTGTGGGTTCATGTAGGTGGCTCTGTCTCCAATCGCATCTTCGTCGAAAACGACCAAGTCGGCCCAGCTTCTCACCCTTACCAGGCCTCGGTTCCACAGGCCCAGTTTCCGAGCTGGTAGAGAGGTCATCTTCCTGATCGCCTCTGGCAGTGAGAGCAGTCCTTCCTCTCGCACGTATTTGCCCAAGACGCGTACAAAGGTGCCGTAGCTTCTCGGATGGGGCTTCGCCTTTCCCAGGATACCATACGGTGCCTGAGCTGAAGCGTCTGATCCGATCATCGTGAACTCGCTTGACAGTACTTTTCTCATATCGTTCTCGTCAATCATGAACAGCACGATTCCCACTCTCGCTGTCTCCTCGACTAGAAGATCGAAGATGAATTCGAGAGGATCCTTTCGTCGAGCCTTCGCTAGGTCAGAAATCCTCTTGCCCTGATAGTTCCTGTGCTTCTCGGAGGAAGTTATCATGATGTTTTCAGGGCCCGCTGTTCCGATCAGGTTCTCCCAGCCGGGAATACCCTTCTGAATTTCACGTCTGATTCTCTTCCTCGTCATGGGGTCTTTGAGCCTCTTGGTCAGTCTGTCGGTTCCGCCTTCGTGCGCCCAAGAGGGAATTCCTGCGGCGAGTCCTGTTGCTCCGGCTGTGTATGGGTAGACGTCGCAGGTTACGTCTACGTCATGATCTCTTGCTTCTTGAATCATGGCTAAGGTCTTTTTGATCTTGCCCCAGTTCTTCTTGCCGGCTGCCTTATGATGCGCAATCTCCACCGGGATCCTTGCTTCCTTTCCGATGGTTATTGCCTCACGGACTGAGGAGATTAGGGGGTCGCCTTCTCCTCTAATGTGCGTGGCGTATATCCCGCCGTATTTTGCGGCCACCTTGCAGAGCTCTATGATCTCCCTTGTCTTGGCGTAGCAGCTCGGCGAGTAGATCAGGCCTGTGCTTAAGCCGAAGGCGCCTTCCTCCATGCATCGAGCGGTCAGCGCCTTCATCTTCGCGAACTCAGAAGGGGTTGGCTTCCTGGCCTCGAAACCCATCACCATCGTTCGGATAGGCACGTTGCCCACGAACGGAACCACGTTCAGCGCAATGCCATTTCTCTGCATCTTTCGCAGGAACTCATCGAAACCTAGCCAGTCCCAGTCGATCTTCTTTCCCACTTCCCCTGCGTTCTTCTGCGCTTCCTCACGCGTATACCTGTTAAGGGGGGCGGGTGAGCTGCCGCAGTTGCCGATGACTTCAGTTGTGACTCCTTGTCTGATCTTACTCTCCGCGAGTGGATTCACGAGCAGCAGCGTATCGGAGTGACTGTGCATGTCAATGAATCCGGGCGTAATCACGAGTCCTTCTGCGTCTATCTTCTTCCTTGCGGATCCGTCAAGCCGGCCGATCAATCTGATTCTTCCTCCGGCGATGCCTATGTCTGCCTTGTACCAAGGATTGCCTGCGCCATCGATTATTCTTCCGTTCAAGATTGCTAAGTCATACTTCATGCCTGCCACCACTGAAATGCTCGTAGGTAGTCCATGACCTTGGACAAGTAACTTTCGCTTCCTGAAGACTTCAAGCGATTACTAGAGCCTACGTTAGATGCAAAACTGGTGATAAACGGTTCAAACCCGTTACGATGACTTTCCTATTCGATGATCTTTGCCAGACTTCTTCTTGCTTCACTCAGAATGGTCTCACATTCTGCTATGTCCACATCAAGCCCCTTGAGAAGTCCTCTCAGCCTTCCGATGTCCTCGGTTGAACCCTTCATGAGCATACTCCCATCATCGAAGAAACTGGTACGGTTTTGTCTTTTTTCCCCTCATCAATCGTTGAATCAGTTTCTCGCCGAGGGATGGAGTCTTCTCTTCGTCCAACTTCATGTATGCGCCTAGAATTCTTTCAAGCTCTTGAACGTCTTTGTACGTGACGTTTGATGGGGAGATGAAGGACCATGCGGGGTTGAGGACTCCTTTCAGGGAGCCGTCTTTGAGGAGCTTCAGCTTCAGTCTGAATCCTCCCCTACCTGCGTAAGTGTAGACCCACTCGTTCTCCCTGCCCTTCGTGAATCCGAGCTTCTCAAGCCTTCCTTCATCTTCAGACAATGACGAGGACATGTCTATTCCTTAGAATGGAAATGTTGCTATGACTAGAAAAGCTTGATCCCACTAGAGAAGGGCCATGGTGAGGGGATTCATCAACAGGTAGTGTGCCGCATCGTGTTAACCTTTAATTGTCAACGAGTTGTCTCCATACTGGGCGGCCGTAGTCTAGCCTGGTCTAGGACATAGCACGACGTCCAATGGCCTTCCAAGCCAACAACCCGGGTTCAAATCCCGGCGGCCGCACCACTCGCGCCACACACAAAGCTACCAACGACTACGGTCCAATTTGCGACGGCCACACCATGCTATGCATACACACAGGACTTTCCTCCATGACGCATACTGGGGGGTGAATCCCTCAGACCTCCTCCTCATGCTACTGGTTTCTCCGTCCAGCGGAGATGACATCGATTTGGCAGCCCATATTCCAACAAGGTGAAGCTCCAAGCAAGCTGGTGTTTGTGCATGTCTGAAGATCTGGGAGAAATTCTGATGGAATCGGTACGGCCGCCACCATAATCAGTAGGGACGCAAGAATTGGCCGAGATCTCCTGAAACAGGTTATAAACGGACCTTGAAACGCGTGCCGAAGGCCCGGCCGTAGTACAAGTCATGCTTTCTGGGCGTATGCGATTATGTTGTAGCTGGTCAATTTCCAGCCCTCGTCTGTCTTGCTCCTTGTTGCCTCTTCCAAAAATTCCTTCTTCAGTTTGTCCGCGACCTCTGGTTGGAGGCCTACCTGCCAATAAGATGTGGTTGCATCTCTCGCAAGTAGAAACATGGAAGGATCAACATAGTTGATCTCGTGAATGGCAAAGATTATAGACTTTCGGAATCCTGTCTTCTCTAACAGTTCATGAGTTTCTTCGAGACTCAAGGCCTTGAGCCAAGAGGATTCGGGGAAGACATACTCGGGGTGACGCTTCCTAACTGTGTCGTATATCACCAATGCCTCCTTGAAATGCAGTTCACCGTTGAAAAGTAGAGCCACCTGTCCGCCAGTCCTGAGTACTCTGAACATTTCTCTGAGGGACTTCTCCTTGTTCTGGACCCAGTGAAATGCCAGATTGCTTATTACTAAGTCGAAGCTGGATTCTGGAAACTCCAATCGTTCAGCATCCCCCTTCCTAAAATCAACATTGCTATAGCCAAGATCTGTGGCTCGTATTACTGCCAAGTCGGTCATCTTTTGGGAGATGTCAATTCCATAGAACCTACCCTTGCCTTGAACTCTTTTCATCAGCTCGAATGTTGAGATCCCTGTTCCGCATCCTACGTCAAGCACTGTCGGGTTTTCAGGAATTTGGACATCACGAAGAAGCAGATTCGTTCTGGCGGCCATCGATTTTCCTACAGTTTTGTCGTACATCTCAGCAGAGACATCATAGGCTCTCTCAGTTCTCTCTTTATGGCTAATGGGATAGCTCACATCAGCACAACTCCGTGGCTATGAGAATCAACTGAGCAAGAGATGCTTATCACCGTGCTTAACCCTTGTGGTTGACTAGTACTCTGTGCGTAGCATTAGTCGCTACTGGTGCGCGCGCACACACAAGAAAGGACAAACGACGCGCGTGCGTGCTACTTTTGGCTAAAATGACTATTCAATGCTTTGAATCCTTTCTGCATCACGTCTGAATGAAGTTTCCCAATGTTTATGAAGGGTCTGACGAGAACGAACAATGGTCTCTTTGGTCTGACGTTCCATCTAAATCGAAGTTTCGTTTTTCCATCTGTCGGCTCAAATGTCCATGTTCCAGTTCCCAAAGTCGCCTTCTTCCTCAAGCTCTATCAACTTGCCCTCCACAATCTTCGTTATTTTGGCAGTCCACCTTGGTGTTCCACGGCTATGAATCGTCACATCAAAGATTGCACCTTCACGTTCGATTGGTGTTTCTCCTCTGAGTCTGAACTCCAGATGGGGCATCCACCAATGCGTCCGTCCGTTAACCTCATCGATCAGAGCCTTGAACACACTTGCTGGATCAGCATCTATGATGGCTTCATCAACAACATCGATTCTTGACATCATTGTCTGAGCAGGTATGATATCTTGAACTTCAAATAGTCTATGCAGATATGAGTCATTCACCCTCCAAGCTAGCTTCGCGCGCATGGCTTGAAAGCCGAGATGACAGGCGGCCACGATTTCCAGAACTTGGAAATTCAACTATGTAGGTCCGAATCCCGCCCGGTCCATCACTCCAGCGGTTACAATCCTAGGTTCGGGAAATTCGCTATGGTGAGGAATGTTCGCGCTTCTCAGTTCTAGTCGGATCTATCGCCAGAAACTGGAAGATTACGGCTGCTGCGATGCCCATTGCTCCAAGTATTGCCGCCATGGGCCCGTAGCCAAGCATGAGAATAGCTAGTCCTCCGATCCCTGAGCCAAGAGCATCGGCCAGAGCTACGGTAGCATGATTGATTGACATCATCGTGCCGCGGAAACGTGGAACCTGTTCAAGAGTCAAATTGGTGGATGCTGTCATCCTCATACCAGCAAACAGACAGCTCAGGAAGACGGTAGCCAAGGACAGCCATAGATCAGGCAAATTGGTGTATAGGATCGTAAATGCGCCAGCGACAAGAGCAGCCAGAACCGTTAACGGCTTCCTTCCAAGTCTCTTGACAAATTGACCGCTGACCAAGCTGCCAGCCACGTAGCACAGCGCAGCAACCACCACAATTACGGACACCACACCTGTCGGCAGGAGAAACTGCTGCCTGTGAAATGACGGTGCATAAATCAGAATAGCCATCCATGCGGCCCCGGAAAGCGCAGAGCCGACCAAGCAGCCAACAGCCGATCTATTAGAAAAGACTCCCTTGAACCCCTCCGAATAGTCTCTCATGCTTGCCTTGGGTTGATGGCCAGAGGACACGGAGGGCAAACCTTTGGCGGCCAGCAAGAGGCTCAAGAGAAGAACTGGCAGAACAAATCCAAGGAAAGCCATCCGCCATCCCCAAAGGCCCGAGACAGCGCCAGCGACCGGTGATCCGATGACATACGCCAGAGCTGCGGCAGCGACAATCCATCCAATCGCGCCTCCTCGCCTCTCGCGGGAGAAATGCTCTCCAACCAGTGCGTAGGACATCGGGCCGGTCATAGAAGCTCCTACTCCCTGCATAGAATAGGATACGAACATGATGGCGAAAATCGGAGCTAGACCGCAACCCAAAGCCGATACGCTCATGAACAGAAGGCCGGTCAGCAGCAACGACTTATGATTGAAACGAACACTCAGAATGCCCATTAGTAAAGCGAAGATCGTTCCAAGAATCATAGCAACAGTACGAATCTGTCCGGTGACTCCAACAGGATAACCAAAAGTGTGTCCGATATCAACTAGGAGGAGCCCTACGAGAAGCGCGGGAAGACCACTTGCAAAGCTAAGAAAAATCAGTGAAGGTAGTATCAGCTTTCCAGGCGAACGCTTCTCTTCAGTGGAGACTGGCTTCTCACTCATACTGGCAGAACCTCAATCTCCAGAACGTAATCTGGGTTACCAGTGGATGGTCATCGGTAGTTAAGACTTATGATGTGTTCTGGAATTCCTAGGGATCCTGTAGCTCCTACTTCAGGCTCTCCTTGAATGCTAGGCATAGTGCGCGGATCTGGTCCTCTTCCCGATCCTTGCCAAAGGTGTAGGTTCTGTGTGGCTCTGAGATAGCTTGCCTGGTTAGAATCTCCTCAGGATTCATACCTAGTCCGCGAATGAACTCTCTCACCATTTCGATCTTTGACGTTTGAGCCCTCGGCTTGATTGATGGTCCAGTACCGGCGTATACGTCCCTCAAGAACTCGATGTCCTTCGATTCAATATCATGATACGTATCGACAGTGTACGCCAT
>Ga0209725_1000829_pt1 | contig 18262 bp, 26 predicted proteins | sample I18A1metaG_FD_184145 | JGI IMG/M metagenome (GOLD analysis project Ga0209725, IMG submission 184145) | Lake sediment bacterial and archeal communities from Gulf of Boni, Indonesia to study Microbial Dark Matter (Phase II) - ​I18A1 metaG... | ecosystem: Environmental > Aquatic > Freshwater > Lake... | reverse complement strand
ATCCGTAGAATCGCCAGGATTTCGGGGTCCAGTCTCAGGTATATGCCTGGTCTGCCTTTACCCGGCAAAGAAGTTCACAAGCCAACGCGCAAGCCAAAGGCATACTGCCACAATCAGCAGCAGGACGAGGATTCTGAGCGCTATGTGGATGACGAAGCCTAGGATCCAGCCGAAGATGATGCCTGCCAGGATCGCCATCATAGCTATGACGAACAAGTAGGGCAGGGCCATCATGCTATTCGTCCTCTTCTCTTTGTTTGCGCCGTTTGGGTAGTTTCTCTCCTACTTCGCGCAGCACGTCCTTCAGCAGGAACAATGCGCCGAAAGTGAAGAGGCTGACGGCGATGTTGAAGATGCAGATTAGCAGTAGCAGGAATAGGATTGCTGCTCTTACGAGGACAGGTTTCGAGTGGAGCATTATGTCAATGACGTTCACTAGGGGCTCCTGTAGAAGCGCGATGAGTATCACTGCGCCAATTAGTGATCCGATGAAGAGCAGTGCTGCGTATTTGCGTATGAAGTCGACGCGCACTATGCCTTCTGACCTAAGGCTTGCTATGCGGTACTTCAGTCCTTTCTTTTCCTTCTCCATTTTCCATCAACTCCTTGAGCTTGAGAGAAGCCCGGTACGCGTTAACGCGCCCATGGCCGAGCGAGTAGATATCGTCAAATTTCTTGCGCGTGAACAAGCGTTTCAGCGAGGCTTTGAGGCGATACCAGAATTCTGTTCGCATTGCAGCGATCTTCGAGATCATGGGCATGTAGGCTGGGTCGCACGACTCCAAGATGGCGCGTTTGATCAGGGTGGGTGAGGCTTTAGGGAAAGCCTGCTTCAGCAGCGCGTAGATTCCTGTTACGTGAGGTGCAGCTACGCTCGTCAGGTCAACGAAGCCGTAATGGTCGCTGTAGATATCACATCCGTGGGTGCCTTGCGCTCTGGGCGCGAGTATTCTTTCACCAGGAGCGACACAGTCCGGCTTGACTCGCCCGTCGAGAGTTGGACCACGAGAACTCGCCAGACGGAGCACGTCACGGTTATTGACGCATCCGACTGTGATGGCTGACTCGGCTGCGCCTGGACTGCCAACTGAGTAATGGTCAGGACCATAGTTACCGGCAGCACAGACCACTCCGATTCCTTTCTTCTCGACGAGGTAGTTGACCTCTCGGCTAACAGGATCCCGTCCATCTGTCACGACATCGCTGACTATGCTGAAGTTTACGACCTTGACGCCCTGTTCCGCAAGCCACTCAAGCGCGTCGATGAGTACATCTTCCTCAGCGGACCCGTCGTCTTGGGTGACTTTCGCGACCGCAAGCGAAGCCTCGTATGCGATTCCTCTCATCCGCCAGTTCTTCACGCCTTTGCCCGCGACTATTCCCGCGGTTGCTGTGTCATGGCCAATCGTGTCCTCGATTCCACGTGTGCTGAAGTCTTTCGCAGCCAGGATCTTACTTTCAAGATCGTGATGTTGCTGGTCTATGCCTGTTCCGACTATGCCGACAACGAGGCCTTTACCCGTGATGCCCTGACTCCACAGCCTTGTGACGCCAAGACGTCTAGCGATGCCATAAGTCATACCCGACCACTCGGAACGGAATTGCTTTCGAGATGTTCTCGATTCGTTGTCCTCTCTCTTGGACGAGCTTGACGACATCTTCCTCGAAGGCGCTGACGAGAACCGTGTTCAAGTGCGGATAGGCCTTCAGAAGTTCGAGCCGTGAATCCTTCGCGATCTCTGGATCTCTTGTCTGAATGAAGAATTTGAGTTTGCCACGCATCGCAGGTTTGAATTGGGGGGAGAGATGATTCGTGAGGGCGATGCAGCAGGCTTTTGCGAGGCATGGTCCAACATGAGCCGGTTCGATAAGGCAGATGGATTTGTCGGCTGTGCTGAAGCGGTAGATGCAGTCAGGCATCCTGCAAAGCCTTCTTCACGAGCAGGCGTCTGCGGATCTCTTCCTCAGTCGTGGGCTTCTCTGTAGTAACTACAGTTTCCGTTGGTGGAGATATCTCGGGTTCAGGTTGGGAAGCTGGCTCCTGTGGGGCTGGTTCCGGTTCAGGAGCCAACTCTTGGGGCTCTGTTGGTTGCTGGGTTGCGAGCTTCTCTTCGACATCTCTCTCGAGAAGCAGGTTGTAGAGGGCTGAGCGATAGGCGAGGAAGAACATGGCGCTGGACCAGATGACGGTCGCGAACCACCACCAGGGCACGTAGATCTTGCCGACCCAGAGGCCGCCGAAGGGCCATGTGGTCCAGATTCCGGGCTTTAGAGTTTCAAACTCATGATAGACGAAGTATGCAACATCAAGGGCCATGCATGCCATGGCGAAGTTTCCAAGCGCCGTAAAGACGAGGTAGCGTTTCTTCTGTCTGAACATGCGATGAATCTTGACTAGCCCGAAGGAGAATGTGACCGCGAGAGTCATTATGGCGAAGACAAGTTGGTAGTAGCTGAACTGCTTCCACCAGACGAGGCGGACCCACCAAGGTAGGTGCCCATACTTGCCTTCGTACAGGGTCCAGAACGGTGCGATTGCTTTGGCTTCGATCCAGCCATAGGTCCACGCAAAGATGAAAGTACATAGGATCATGGATAGCTGCTCGAGGTGCGCATCCATAGCCTCGTCTACTTTCTGATGTGCGATCGAGGCTATGCGGTAGACTAGGCTCAAATGAGATCACAGCAATACGGATAAGCGGTAACGAACCACACTAGTTCCAGAAGCTCGTGGATGAGCTTAGCAATGGGAGCGGAACATGCATCAATCTGCAAGGTCCTATGAGGAATTGGTAGAGAGATTGGTTGAATGGGCTGAAACTCGCCCTGACATTCGTGCAGCGGTCATTGTGGGTTCTCGGGGTCGGGTTGATCATCCAGCTGATGAGTGGGCAGACTTGGATGTCATACTCGTGACGACAGACAAGGAGCGCTATCTTTCAACAACCGATTGGATAGGAAACATTGGTAATCCTCTGCTGACGTTTCTTGAACCGACCGCGTGGGGGGGCGAGATGGAGCGACGTGTCCTTTTTGAGGGGATGCTCGATGTCGATTTCTCAGTAGTCCCCCAAGAAAGTGCGCATAAGCTCATTCGAGCTGGAATCTCTCAGCAAACTGCACGCCAAATCGCCGATACGTTTGGCCGCGGAATGCGGGTGCTCATTGACAAGGATGGGATGCTAGAACGGCTTCGCGCATTGGTTTCCTCGATTGAAGCTCCGCCGCCTGGCCAACCTACCCAAGATGAATTTCTTGAAGCCGTGAACGACTTTCTGTATCATGCGGTCTTCACGGCTAAGCATCTCCGGCGCGGTGAGTTGGGGGTCGCTGGCACTTGCTGCAACTGCTATATGCAGAGGCTGCTGCTTCGGATGATTGAATGGCATGCTCGAGCAAAACATGGTTGGAACTATGACACATGGTTTCGTGGGCGCTTCCTTGAAGAATGGGCTGACCCTTACGCCTTGGAAGGGTTACGTGAAGCCTTTGCACGTTATGACAAGCAGGATGTAGGCCGCGCATTGTTGGCAACAATGGGTCTGTTTCGCTGGACGGCTACTGAGATAGCGAGCAAGTTGGGTTATCAATACCCGACTGACGTTGATGAACATGTGTCAGAATGGGTCAGAGATTGCCTTTTGACCATGGAAACGAGCAACCCAAGATGAAGAGAGCGTATCTAGGCAGCTTCGGCGGTTCGTTTGCCGAAGTAGAAGCCCACTATCGCGCTGACGATTGGCACAAGGATCTGAATTACTGCGGTCATGGCTTCGGTGCTTGTCGCCTTCACCAGGGCGTAGATGATTGCGGCGGCTAAGGTGAAGGCAAAGACTAGCGCAAGGATGCCTTGCACATCGCTGATGCGTGAGATGTCTTGGGCGATCTTGTAGAGAGTCACGTCTCTGCGAACTGGCTGAGGCTCACTCGCCACATGGTACTTCTGCATGAAGGGACGCCATCGCTTCTTGCTCAAAACTCCTCACCGCAAACATGGCAGTACTTTGATTCTGGAAGCGGCGCCTTTGCACCGCATGATGGGCAGGTCTTCTCCTTCGATGTCTCAGGCTCCGGCTCAGGCTGCGGTTCAGGAAGGGCGACTGGCAGGGGCTCATGGAAGGTCTCTGCTTTGATGAGGCTGATGAGAACGTTAAGCCATTTCTCCTTGCGGAGGTAGATCTTGCAGCTGGCGTCGCATTTGACGCCTACTACGTCGCAGATGCCTTTCTCCTTCACCTTGTCGCAAGCAGAGTCGAACTCGAAGAATTTGCCGACTGCTTCCTCTAGGGCTTTCGAGAACTCGCTGTTCTCTAGTTCTTGCATTTTTCTATATCACTCTGAACAGGCGTGGATGCAGATACTTCCCGCCCTGCCCGACCAACACATCGCCTTTATTGACGTCGAGGTCCTTGGACCAGTCGAGGGCGACCTTCTCGTCAACTTCTTGGTCGTCGAAGGCGCCCGTCATGATTCTGATTCTTTCGCGTTGTCGAGGCGCCAGTTCCTCGATACGTTCCTTGTTGCGTCGGGTCCTGCTTCGGCTTGATTTCTTTTCAGGTTTCTCAAGCCATGGAACCCAGATGGGAAGACTTGTTTCACGCGTTGGAAATGCCCAGAATCGAGAATTTGCCATCGGGGTCCAGTCCACGAGGGCGGGTGGATACAGGCCGGGATGCATCCGCCTGATTCGTCTGTAGCTGTCGGTGTTAGAAATAGATAAGTGCATGCGCTACGATGCGTTACGCCGTACCGACAGTGACGAACGAACTCAGTGAAACATTCACATTTCGACTCTCGAAGAGAGACGCTGAATTACTACGAATGATCAGCGAAGCGAAAGGAATAGATGCAAGCGACTTCGTCCGAGAAGCTCTAAGAAGACGATTCGCAGAGTTGGCATTTCTCAGCCAAGAAGAGAAGAAGGCTTTAGGAGTTGTTGAAGCAACACAGCACCGATGCTAGCGGACGGATTAGACGTGGGCTCCCCAAGAACCCATGAAGCTTCTGACGAGATACTTGTGAGAGCTCATCACAGATGTTGCATTTGCAAAACTCGAAAGACCACAGCGCTAATCCACCACATTGATGGCAATAGGGCAAACAACGATCCGGACAACTTGGTTCCGCTTTGTCCTACGTGTCATGCGCGTGTACACACTAGGTCTTCCTTGACTCGTAACTACACGCCCAATCAGCTTAGAATGTATCGTGATCAGTGGTTCGAACTATGCAAACAGAAAGCTCTCCAAGCAGCTGGCATCGAGGTTGACATAAGGGCTATGCCAAGGGATTGGGTCTTGACCTTTGGGGTTAACACAGATGACCTGCTCCAGAGCACAGACTTGCCAATATGTGCGCCACGTTACTACCCTCTATTATGCGACTGGCTGCGAAAAGACTTAGAAATTCGTCTTAGTAAGAGAGTAAGCGCCGTCGAATATCTAGAGGATGAGCGAATCGGAGAAAGTCTGTCAATCCGATTTCGCTTCAAATGGGATCCTAGTAAAGAGAGAGTAGACCTAGAGAGCGACATGGGTTGGTGGGAGCTGCTGGAATTGCTACCCTACGACCAGGCGTATCCGAGTGAGTTCCGCGTCTAAGCGGATCATAAGAGCTGATTCTCCAAACTAGCCTTCCTTGTCGAGAACGAGAAGGAAGCACTCGGAATTGCCGTGCGCTAAGCAATTCGTTGATATTGTTCATGGAAGACTCAATAAGCCGCACTATTCGCCGGGATGTGTATGAAGGTCTGGCTGTGTCCGGTCAAGCCTAGAAACTGGTGCATCATCAAGGACAAGAGAGTCTTCGGTGTTCCCAGACAGGCACACAAAAAGATCTCTGAGGTAAATCCAGGAGACATCCTTGCGTTCTACTTGCTCAAACCAGGTGGAGGCATTGTGGCTCTCTGCAATGTCACATCAGAAGTTTTTGAGAGTCATAGCGACGTCTGGGGGTCTGACCAGTATCCTTTGAGAGTGAAACTTGAGTTTCTTCCAGACTTCTCCATGCTAGAGCGTGACCCTATTCCATTAGCTCTTCTTTTTGGAGATACCGATAATACGAGTGAGGTTGTGGTCGAGCCTTACTTGAGAAATGTCTGGTTGGCAGGAATTTCAAAAGAGCAATACAAGAAATTGAAGAATCTGTTCAGGAGCCGTTCTCAGGGCTTCTGACTCCGTGCATTTGTCGCGCAACTACTCAGCTACCTTGTCTACAACTCTCGAATGCGTCTACAACAGATGCATTGACAAAGCTGGGGGACGTGGTCAACTTCAGGCTTCTGTCTGGAACTATGGAGAGTTGGACGCACACGCCTGCCGCCATCTAAATGTACCTTTCAGGGTTAGGAATGAAGCTAGCTAGTGACCTTCCAATCTCAGGCGGGTCAAGCGGCCTTCTAGCGGGGAGCAGCAGTCCGCTACTGCTTATGCCCCTCCAAATCCGAAAAGAATAAATACGGGGGATACTCCCAGAGTATAATCTGAGGATATATCCCAAGAGAATAATCCACAAAGGGAGGTGAAAAAGCCGCTTGAAAGTCCCGGCGATTCAAATCAAGCAACGAGACAAGACCCTGTATCTATCGGCGATGAAGGTCAAAGAAATCATCGGATACGACGTCGACCGTGTTGATGTCAAAGGTAAAGACGGTTATCAGAGACCACTCGACCAGAACCGAGTCAAGCAGGTAAGGCGATACCTAACTGAGGGCGTGGGCGTTTTTCCAACGTCTGTGCTTTTCAATATACGGGGCGAAGTAGGTTTTAAGTCAGATGACGGTAGCGTTGGCACTTTGACGATAGACGATAAGCTTTGGTTGGTGGATGGGCAACACAGAATCGGTGGTCTCGAGGAGGCGGCCAGAGGGGCACCAAGCTTCGCAGAATACGAACTTCCCGTCGTCATCATGACCACAAAGACCCGTCAAGACGAGATTACGCATTTCTACACAATAAATACGGAACAGAAAGGCGTACCCGTTGATGTGGCGGTGAGACATCTAGTCATCGAGGAGAAAGAGAAGGGTACTGGCATAATGGTGCAAAAGGGCAAACTCGATCAGGTCATCGCCATTCAGGTATCTGACAAGCTGGCGCTGAATCCACAATCGCCATGGCATGAAAAAGTTCAGATGTCAGATCAACCACGAAAACTGCCTAACCATGTGATAAATCAGAAGTCTCTGTATAGGTCGCTATTTCCAGTAGCGAGGGTCCAGGCACTCCGAGATGCATATCTAATAGATAGGGATGACGCAGTCGATAAGATCGCTGAGTTGCTGATTAGATATTGGAGAGCTGTCCAACGCCTCTGCCCGAAGGCTTTCCAAGACCCAGATAACTATTTGGTTCAAAGAACTACAGGAGCGTATGTCTTGCATCTGCTATTCCCAGCGATATTCGAGAGATGTAAAGAGAATGGAGATCTCTCTGAGGAAAGCTTCCTAAGCGTGTTGAAGCCTACGGGCATGACCGACATCGATTGGCACAGAGACATGGCCAGCAAATTTGGTGGAATGCAAGGCTTCAGGGCGCTCCAGTACCAATACGAATCCAAGCTGCCCCAACTCAAGGGGTTGTTGAAGATTTAGCTTCCGTTCCAATGTCGGAACGGAACCTCCTCTTTTTCTTCCGGTGCCAGCCTTGGCGAGGTCTCGACGCCTGCAAGATTAGGTCAGGCGCCGCTTCTCTAATGCTTAAATAGGGATGTGTTAGCTAAGTGTTAACTATGTTTAAACCAAAAGTTTTGCAATCCTATATCCATGGCCTGGGAAGACACAGGGACAATCAAAGCCAGTGTGCCGCGTCAGAAGATCCTCAAACTTCTCCTAGGGCATCCGTCTACGCCCAAAGAAATCTGTCAAACGCTGGACATGCATCTCTCACAGGTTTCCCGTTCGCTGAGGCAAATGGAGAAGAGAAACTTGGTTAGGTGTACGACGCCGAATCTTAGGAAGGGAAGATTCTACGCGATAACTGCCAGAGGGAAGGAGGCGCTCAACAACCTGCAAAAGAGGTCGTCCTCGTGAACGGGCTGACCATCAATCGTCATGAAGGTATGCCATATCCATCAGAGCATACAGTTGAGGGGAAGAAAATCTACTACGGGCATCCCTACAAGGAAGGCTATGATGTTGTTTTGTCTTGTAACGACGTAACCACCTTTCTGAGATCAGTACCAAGCGACCTTGCTACGTTAATCGTGACTTCACCACCTTACAATATCGGGAAGCCGTACGAGAGGCGAATTGAACTTCAACAGTATCTCTCATGGCAAAAGGATGTGATCAAAGAATGCCTAAGAATCCTAAGACCTGAAGGAAGTGTCTGCTGGGAAATCGGCAATTATGTAGAGAATGGGGAAGTCTATCCTCTTGACATGTTTTTCTACGACATCTTCAAGGAGCTAGGTCTAAAATTGAGGAATAGAATCGTGTGGAAATTCGGACACGGCCTTCATGCCAGCTTGCGCTTTTCAGGAAGATACGAGGTTATCCTATGGTTCACCAAGACCGACCAATACGTCTTCAACCTAGATGCGGTCAGAATTCCGCAGAAGTATCCCGGAAAGACGGCCTACAAAGGTCCCAATAAAGGCAAGCCCAGCTCGCATCCCCTTGGGAAGAATCCAACAGACGTCTGGGAAATAGTGCTTCAGGACTGGAATAACCAGATTTGGGATATTCCCAACGTCAAATGCAACCATCCCGAAAAGACCATACATCCCTCTCAATTCCCGATAGAGCTCGTTGAAAGGCTTGTATTGGCGCTCACCAATGAGGGTGATGTAGTGCTAGATCCTTTTGTTGGTGTAGGCTCTTCGCTAGTAGCAGGAATTATTCACAACAGAATCGTATTAGGCGTCGACAAGGAAAGGGTGTACACAGACATAGCCCATGATAGGGTCTTGAAGGCACTGAAAGGAACCCTAAAGCGAAGACCCCTTGGCCGTCCTATCTGGACGCCCAAAGGAACAGAAAAGGTGGTTAAGCCCCCTCCTTCGTGGGGCAAGAGAAATCTTGATCGGTGGGTTGCCAAATAACACATTCTGCGAAGCTAGAAAGTCAGAGTCATTTGATGGCGTTCAGGTTTCTTTACGTCAATGCCAAGTACCACAACTGGAATGTCAATGTCTGCCTCACCCCGGTACACTAAATCTGTCTTCATCTGCTCGAAAGACGACACGCCGGTTGACATCTCACCCGTAAGATGTCTCATCGGAACAACCTCCACCCCCGAGTCTATGAATCCTTGCTTGTTGAAGATAGTCATCTTCGCCGCCACATTGTAAATCATGAAGGCATACTTCCCGAATTGTATCTCCAGACCAACTCGATTCTTGACCATGTCCATCTCGCGGAAGCCCTCGTGAATCTCACCGATTTCAGGTATCTGTGTTTCAACATCTATTCGAACCGGACTCCAACCCTTTGAAGATAGAAGCCGCTTGAACTCCTTGTTCAATTCTATCGGCGAGTAGAGCTCTGTTCCCGGCATAGTCTTTTCCTTGCTAACCTTTGTCTTGAACCTCTCGGCTCGGACTGCACTAATAGTATCCACTATGTCGCGCAATTCTTCTTTGTGATGTGCTCTAATGAACTCAATTCCTCCTTTGTGAGAATAGGCAGCGATAATCTCCAACTAGGGAACCCTACATTGAAAGTGAAAGCTAGGCACACTTATCTATCTTTGCACCATGCCTAGAACTGTGCAGCGATTTGAATACACATGAGGCAGAAGAGTGGCATCATACAGTTAGGCCCAATGAGAGAAAACTTCGCTACATAGGTGTGGGCACTAGAAACGCCTTTTTCCCACGGATGGGCACCTCTTTTGAAGTCAAGATAGGACGTCAAGTCGTCGAGATGGTGATCGACGCATACGGTAGGATGAAGCCGCGTTTCATCATCTGGTCAACGGTCAAGCTATTGGACGAGATGGAAGTGGGAGACAGACTCGCCTTCGTCAAGAGACCCGACGGAGTCTACGAAATGAAGAAAATAGGGCGGTAAATTCGGCCGGCCGGCGGAATGCAAGGCTTCAGAATGCTCCAGTACAAATACGAGTCAAAGCTCCCGCCACTTAAGGGGCTGTTGAAAATATAGGCCCTCGCCGGCAGTCGCTAACACATACCTTCTGGATTTGCGATAGTGTCGTCCTCTTGTCTGCCTCATCCATCTTTTTCCAATCATTCTGGAGTTCAGCAAAGACGTGGTTCTCACGTGTTTCAAGAGCTTTCAGATTTCTTGTCTGTGTGTGTATGATTAGTTGTATTGGTATTGTTCGGTCCGCTACTCTCTACTCCACTAGCTCCTTCTGGAGGGTGAGCTCTTTCACCTTCATATCCCAAGTGACCTCGAAGATCCCGTTTTCGAACTTGATATCTAGGAAGACGTTCTTCATCAGTCGAGCGTACTGGTAGACGGTGGCAGGAGCGAGATTCATCATCATACAGAGTTCACCCATTGGAACCGCCTTCTTCTCACGTATTATCCGCGCCATCTGGTTGAGCCGGGCCATCACATTCGTTCTCATACGACTTCACTCATCATACACATACCCACAATCAATCGGGACCGAATGCAGTGTTCAGAGATACATTTCATGCCGCTTCCACTTGGAAGGCCCGCTCCACGACCCGGACCCGGTCCCGGCCTTTGAAGACGAAGTCCGTCCTAGCGCCACTCTGAACCGCTACCAAGATCTCCCAGCGGACCAGCTGGTCAACCGCCTCTTCCACTCCATCGGTGGACCATTCGTGCTGCTGGACGGCGCTTTCGATCTGGCTCCGAGTCCACCGCCTATCGCCGCGGCCCTGCCAATTCATCAGAACCACCAGAACCCTTCCAAGAGGTGTTGATGGCTCTGTTGGGACCTGGATGGTTGGCGTGAGTTTTTCGAGGACAATGTTTGGGAGTGATTGGCGGACCACAACCTCGGTTGGCTCCTCCCGCGTGACACTCCGTAGCGGAGGATTGGCTGGAACGGTTTTGGAGCTCTCGATCTTGGGCTCTATCTGCGTAGGTCTGTGCGTAGCTGGGATATGTTGAGGCCTAGACACTTCAATGGTTTTCGGAGGCATGACTGGCTTAGGTTTCGGTTCGAATACGGTTCGGAACTTCTCGATGAACTCCTGCACGTCTATCAGTTTGATGGTTGCAGCTTTCGGCGACAGAAGGAAGGTCCTAGTGGCATGGAAGGTCCCCCGTTCCCTGAACATGATCTTTCTGTAGATTGTTGGCTTCTCCGGATGCCAGACCCAGGCTTCACCGTTCTTCAGCTCTTTCAGCGAATCATACCACTCCTTCAGCTTCCGTCTATCTTCATCCGTCTGTTCCTCGACCCAGAGCTGAATCGCTTTCTTGTCTTGAGGCGCCAATGTCCTCAGGACCACTAGGCAGTCAGACTGCGTGAGGATATCCTTGTTCAATACCGCTGAGCGCTGCGTTATCATTGAGCAGCCAAGATTATGATTCCCGCCTCGGCGAACAAAGTTATCCACAGAACCTAGACAGGTCGCCATCTCTGGTCCTATGGTTCGTTGAGGCGCGTACATGTCGGTCTCCTCTATGAAGACATGCCTCTCAACCCGGTTCAACCTGTAGAGCTCGTCCAGAAAGTCCATAACAATTAGGCGACTCTGCCTCTTCGACAAACTGCTGAGATCCAGCACAACTGAGATGTTGGCCTCAACGACAGCCTTGGCAACAGCCTTAGCCTTCTCAGCGACCAAGGGAAGGTCTCCATGCTCCCCACCAAACACAACGATCGGCAATCCCGGACCCTCGCCGGTCTCACCAACTCGAAGACCCCACCAACACCCTATTCCATCAATCACAACGACCGGAATGTTCGCTTTCAACATCTCCTCGGCAAGAACAGCAGAGCAGTAGGTTTTGCCAGCGCCTCGTTTGGCAAGAAACGCGAAGACCCAAGTAACAGCTTCCCTCGGCAGGGCCAGATCCTTCGATATCCGAAACCTCATGCTCTCAGCTTCTCTCTGGCAACTTCGCTCATGCTTGTGCCTGTGCGTCTCGCAAAGCGTCGAATCGACTCCTTGGTCCCTGTCGGTAAAGCGAATCCTAGACGTGCGCTGAGTTCTTCCTCTTGCCTAGTCAATTCGAGTTTACGCTTGATTCTTGCATCGCAGTAGCGGACGCTCTCTCTATCCAGGATCTGCCGTCGCTGGCTTTCCGTCAAACGATTCCACACCGCTAAGCCCAAGTCCAAGAGGCATCTCACGACTCGGTTCGCGTTCCTGTCAGCGTACTCATGCGCTATGTCATAGATCTTCTCGAGGTCTAGGTGACTCAGTCGAAAGCCCCGGCTGGGCATCTATGGCTCCTCGGCATCCAAAGGCAAAGGGTCTAGGCCACCTACGGATTTGTGCACGCTTCTCGAGGCCCTTCTTTTGCCCCTCTTCAACAGCGATAGCAAGCGAGTCAAACATTGACGACAGATCAATACAGGCAACTGGCCCTTACGGTCATCCTGAATCTGCACCATGAGAACGGGCTCTCGTTTGAGGCCCGACCTTCCTCTGAGGCTACGACACATCTTGCAGAGCACATGGTCGACAACATTAACCCTCAAGCTGGCTGCACTTCCAGCATCTTCGCCACATCCTCGTACAAAGCAGGGTTCGGCACATACTCTCCAGGGCGAGTGCAGATCACTCGCGGAGTCTTCCCACGCATGATGTGATTCTCACGAGAATTCGCCGAAGCAATCTCGTTGACCCGGCGGTCCACCGATCGCTTACTAGGAATCTTCCACTCTCGAGGCCAAGCACCTTCACGCTGAGCACTACGTATCTTCTCGATGACCCGGCTGTAGACGTCCTGAAGCGTTGCAGGCTTACGATGCTCACTCAAATATCCACGAATCGAGTAGAACGCGAGCCATTGTAGAACCTCGATGTAGCTCTTGTCTGCGTAGAACTCAGGAATGAACGTAGGAGTCTGCACATGGCCGCTCTCAATAGCCTCCTCGACGCGACGCAAAGTATTGATCTTTATGGCCACTCTGGCAAGGTCCTCTCGATCCTCAGGCGTCAGGTGCTCATAAGGCTCAAGAAGCCTCATCTGACGAAGGTCCCGAGCAGCCATCCAACCCCGGCCCTAGAAGTCTTTCTTCAGCTTCTGGAACTCGTCAAGTAACTTATCGAGTCGAACGAGGGAGTCGCTGAGAACGAGCTGCACCTGCCGCACTACCTGCGCCAGTTTGGATGGCTCAGTCATAGAGAAGCATCCCTATCCTTCGCCTCAACAAGGAGCTATCTTCTCAGGACCTCAGAGAGCTCCACGTATCCCTCAGTCTCAACAGCGCTCTTCGAGGCAAGCCAACGCTTCAACTCTGGAAGCTGCCTCTCCTGCAGGTCCAGTTCCACAACATACTGGCTTGTCGTCAAAACAGCCCTGTGCCCGCCGTCGCCCAGTTCCTGGATCCTGTAAAGGAAAACCGTGCTCCCCTCAGTCAGCTGCTTGAAGTCCTCGAAGGATTTCAGTTTCAGAGGCATCTATCATCCCTCCCCAAATCCACACGCAAATCTGTGCACCAGAAAGAGCGCGGCGCGAGTATACCCAATACTTGAGGCTTTCGGCGGAATAGTTTTATATTGAGTATACTTTTTGAAACTAGACCGCTCTCCAAGTGTCGGTCTCCTCATCCTTCTGGACCAATCCAAGCATCCTCAGGGTCATGAGCGCCCGGTGAACCGACCGTCTTGAGAGGTTGCTCCGCAGAATCAGCTCATAGAAATGCAGCGGCCCTGCGTCTTTGAGAAGCTGGTAGATCTTCGTGTTCGCATTCCCAGCGTCGAGGCAGACCTTCCGGTACTTCTCCTCCAGCTCCTTGACGGCTGCGATCAGAGCTTCAGCAAGCCGGTTGAGTTCGCTGCTGATAGGCGACCCGCCCCGAAAGGTCACCTATCAAAAACCCATCGAGTCTACTATCCTTTGAAAAGCGTTGAAGCCTTCTTTATGGCCAAAGAAGGGCCTGGGGAAAAATTCTGCCGGCCGTAGAGAATCCCTACGGAAAATTCAGAGGTCGCAGGCTAATATAGGTGCGCTGACATCTCCATGTCTACGACGCACGAGAATGATTGTACTTTTCCGAGGGCCCAAAAACCCTGAAAACAAAATTCCAATGGCGTCTACCCTGTCACAGATGAGTGAATGTATTCCGAGGGCATGCCCCCATGCAAGACTGGGTTTGTAGCTTGTCTCTTACTTTTCTGTACGTGTGCCTCTAGGAGATAAGACCGAGACGAGAAAGTAGATGCCGCCGAGATATTCCCAAATCTCCCTGTCCATCCCAAAAGACTTCCAACCGCCTTCTGAATAAACACGGCGAACAAGCCTACAGCGAACGACGCCAAAGCCAAACTATACCAGTACGGTGTGCCGGTCTTCGACTCGGAGTAAGTCTCATGAAGAAGAGGGAGGAGATGGCGAATAGGGCCCAAGAACAGGCAAGAGGCCAGACAGATCTCATCCTTTCCAGTTCAGACTTCCAATTGTCAAAGGGAAATGAGTAATCTCTGAGACATCGCTAGAGTGCCCGGCTAAGGCTTGATCAATGTGCCTATGACAGACACGCCAGTAATACTGCCTATCACGACGAAAGCCGCCACCCACATGTAGGTGATGTATACAGATTGGATTTTCCTTTCCATTGCAAGCAGCGTCATTCCTGCCATAAAAACCAAGATCCCAAACGCAATAAGGGCTCCCTCATACCTTAGAGTCAGAATAGAGCTGAGACACGTCATAGTGGGCACTAGAGAGGATCCAAAGACTACTAGAATGAATGGCAGCTTGTCTCGCATTTCAGTTTTGCACACGAATTCTCTCTTCGTATTCTCTTGACTTAGGGTTCTGTTCCTCATTTCCCGTTGTTTGTTTCTCTTCGTGGGTCTTCGTTCGTTCATTTGTGATGGGCTTTGTGAGCCGCTTGGTGCCTTAAGCTTCTTTCTTTGCGTGAGCTTTTCCAATTCGCGCCCCAAATACCTGTGGCGATCACTAGAAGATAGGCTTGTGGGAGAGGCGAAGCGTTCGCTGAAGCAGTGAAAGATCGTCATTTCCAGCGTCTTCAAGATTTCAGGCGTGACCAAAGATGGGCGAGCCATTCTTGGCATACGTATTTCTGGAAGGACGCCAGCAAACAGCAAATATCTCCAACCTTGAGGATTTGAAAGACTTCTATTCGTGTGCCTCTCACGAACTCACGTCCAAAAAAAAGTATCCTAGACTCCGAATCTGCAAGAGATTTGTGCAAGGGTTGTGACAAGCATCGCAGGTCTGCTGCGCTTCAACTCACTAAGCGATTGGTATGAATTGTCGCCTCTCCACACAACAATAGGCATTGCACCTGCTCTCTGTGCGGAAACAACATCTTCCACCATATCTCCGACGTATGCTACTTCCTCACAATCCCTTCCTAACCTCTCTGATGCCCTGACTATTGGCAGAGGTGAAGGTTTCAAGTCTTCACAGTCCTCTAAGCCAACGATTATATCAAAATGCTGCATCCTGTTAATCTCAAGCACGCGTGCTATGACGGACTTTGGAGTACTGGAGACTATTCCTGTTCTGGTCTTCGCCGCTTTGAATTTGAGCAAGCACTCTGCAACATCCGGAAACATCCTTGCTCTTCGGATCAGCCCCAAGTATGCGTTCTGAAAGATCTTCGGCGCGACAGTTTCCGCGGCTGTTCGAGAGACTCCGAACTGATCCAAAAACTGCCAGTACGGACTTCGGAACTTCCTTTTGAATTCATTGGAACGAAGCTTGACCGTAGTTGCGCCAATCTCTCTTATCACCTGATTGATTGCCTCAATCGTAATCTCTAGGTCATTCACCAAGGTGCCGCTAAAGTCAAAGAGAAAGGCAGAGGGTCTTTTCAGATCTTTCAGGATGGACGCATCCCCACTTGACCTAAGACTTGCAGGTGTGTCAGACACCCGCCCCGTGGAGGTCAGCTTTCCTTAATTGGCTCATTAACCTGTTGAATAGAAGTCTAATTTCATTGACAGTTGCCTTCGCTCCAAAACGTATCGGCAGGATCTTACGATTCAAGTCGCTTGCCATGAAGGCCTTGATGAAGTCTATTGAAAGATCTTCGCTATGATATGAGTGTAGCATAGAGAGCGTAGAAATCCTCTTAGACGCGTATTCTCTGAGTTCGTCAAAAAGTCCATGCTCAACGCAGTAAGCTGTAAAGGTCGCGACATTCATTATGAGGCCTTTGTCGGCTGAAACCCCATGTTCTTTCATGGATTCCTGTAAGGCGTCAGCCAGTCTCTCAACACCATCCCTCCGACAGAGGACCATTTCAAGAAGACCATGCTCGAAAAGCGTTCGTGACCTTACCTTGTACAGTCGTTGAAAGCACACACTTCGTTTGCCTGATTCTCTAACAATACGGAATCGACCAAGCGACTTGATTAAGGACCCTTCCGCAAGGCGCATGACGCGATATTTTGTCGGCGTCCATTCAAGTCCAGTCACCTTTTGGAGTTGCCTAACACTCATGCCACCTGGAAGCTCCTTCGCAAGAGCCTTGACAATCTCGTAGTTTTGGTCGTCTAAAAGTTCCTTGTACAGCCTCTTCCGCAAAGGCGTCACTTGGCACTTTTGCAACCTATCAGTCGCCCGCATAAATGATATGTAGTCCCTACACATAGCCAAGCCCTTGGACTCCAAGCTAGGAGCCGCTGAAAATGGCAAAGGGCGGCCTGCATCTCGCGAGACGCACGGGCTCGGAGTCCTGCATTGGGCCCTCGGGGGACAGGGTATTCAGCACAGTTCAACTGGTGCATCGCCATCATACCAGAAGTGAAAGCACTCGCTTCAAACTCTGATCGAAGGGGTTTATCTCTCCGCATCTTTCACAGAATCGGATGTCGTAGACATCGTAGCACCCTTGGCCCTGGTCTATGATACTCCATGTTTTGATCGTTCTATGTCCCAACAGTCGGCATATGAGGCCCAACCCTATCCCTATAGAGCTAGGCCTATCGCTAAAATTTATAGTGCGCGACTAGGAGGAGCTTGCCGAATGGATTAGCGCATTCTGTTCGCTTACGAATACCAAACACTCGCTATCCTTCAATGGAATTCATTTAGGAGCCAAAAGCTTCCTCACGCTATCGAAAAGTGCATCAATAGTCTTCTCCGGGAGCTTGTTAACTGAACGCTGCAATTCTAGTCCTGCTTGCAGCATCTTGCTCGTCTGCTGCGTCTGGAAGAGAGGAAGCTCATGCTTGATGAATTCTTCCCATGTCGGAATGCTACTGTTGTGGCGATTTATTGTTACCTTTGTGACTTGTGCAAACTGAGGCTTGCCTTCGGGCGAATCAAAAAACTTGCAGAATTCACCAACCTTGTCCTCTTCGCCGCCAACCAATATCTGGACCTTATTCTTTCCAATGTTGCGCACAGAGAACTTGGCGAATCTGTAACCGTCTAATTGCGCCATGATAAAAGCGCGATACCCGACCTCCTGAACCTCCCCGCCCTCTATCAAGATCTCCCTGTCAACCGATTTCTCCGACAAGCAAACTCCCTTCTAGTGTACCAAGAACCGATATATGTCGGAAATCTAGATATCACCTAATTAATCTGATATGTTGACTCGCGACGTATCGCCAAAACCGAAAGGTAAATGTGAGAACACATTCCTCGGGACACCACTGTCCGTGCGCCAGAATATTGGTGTTCCAGTCTTAAATACTTTGATCCCTGAGACGTGTTGCGAAGCTTGGTTCTTACATACTCCATAGACGACATCAAGCGGCCTTCGTGTTGCAGTTTGGACGCTGCTCAGTCTTTCACCATATCTCCGCAAAAGGTTCGGATTCAATTGTCAGAAGGGTCTTCCTATCCTTCCGCATCATTTCGTTCGCAGATTCACCGCAAGAACGCTACATAGGAATTCTCAATCTCAGTCTTAGCGCACTTCCATCTTCGCAACTAGACTACATACGTCAACTTGACAAGAAGAATCTGACCCCATCCCTAACGGCTCCGCGCAGTATATCAACGCAAACTTCTCTGCCTCTCTCAGCGCGATAGACACTAGTCCCCGAAGAGAACAATACCTCCAGTACAGATAACCTATCAAACCTGATGTATCAGTCCACATCATTCGAGTAAAGGAAGGATGTGGAGGGGATTTAAGAATAGCGCGCTGTGCGAGAAAGATGTGAGAATGAGCACAGCTAGTTCGCGTTTTGACAAGTGCGGTTTGTCTTGATCTAC
>Ga0209725_1000828_pt1 | contig 18267 bp, 22 predicted proteins | sample I18A1metaG_FD_184145 | JGI IMG/M metagenome (GOLD analysis project Ga0209725, IMG submission 184145) | Lake sediment bacterial and archeal communities from Gulf of Boni, Indonesia to study Microbial Dark Matter (Phase II) - ​I18A1 metaG... | ecosystem: Environmental > Aquatic > Freshwater > Lake... | reverse complement strand
GCGATGTCAAGGCTCTGTTCTATGGATCTATTCTCATACTCCCCCTGCTTAACGAACCGCATCTCGAACTCGTCAGCGAACTTGAGATAGAGTTTCTCTTCCGCGCTTAAACCCACCTCTCCAACTATCCTGGCAAGGTCTCGGGCCTGCCTTCCCCTTGCGTATGCACCGTAGAGCTGGTCGGCTACGTCTCCATGATCTTCCCTCGTCTTGCCTTTCCCGATTCCTTTTCTCATAAGTCTACTTAGGCAGGGTAGTACGTTGATCGGCGGGTACACGCCCTTCATGAATAGTTCTCGGTCCAAGAAGATCTGGCCTTCGGTGATGTAACCGCTCAGGTCAGGGATCGGGTGTTGTATGTCTCCTCCGGGCATCGTCAAGATCGGCATCTGGGTCAGTGAACCGCGTAGACCTTGAATTATCCCAGCTCTCTCGTAGATGGAGGCTAGGTCGCTGTATAGGTAGCCGGGGTATCCTTTTCGGCTCGGCACCTCCTCGCGGGCAGCGCTTAGCTCTCTCAAGACCTCCGCATAGTTTGTCATGTCGCTAAGTATGACTAGAATGTGCATCCCAAGCTGGAAGGCAACGTACTCTGCCACTGTGAGCGCTATCCGTGGCGTGAATAGCCGTTCAATCGCTGGGTCGTCTGCGAGGTTGAGTATCACGACCGATCGTTCCAAGGCTCCGGATGTCCTAAACTCATCCACGAAATACTGTGCTTCATCATGTCGCAGTCCCATCGCAGAGAAAACTAATGCGAACTCTTCCTTCTCACCTAGGATAGTCGCCTGTCTAGCGATCTGCGCGATCACACGGTTATGGGGTAAACCGCTTTCAGAGAATATTGGAAGCTTCTGACCTCTGACCAATGATAACATTCCATCTATAGCTGAGATACCGGTCTGAATGAAGTTGTTAGGATAGACGCGAGCTTTAGGATTGATTGGAGCGCCGTTAATATCGTAGGACTCTTCAGATACGATTGGGTCCAAGTCGTCTACGGGTTCAAATACTCCATTGAACATCCTCCCCAGAACCTCGTCAGATATAGGGATCTTGAAAGCCGACCCGGAGAAGCTTACAATACTATCAATCTCAAGTCCCATCTCTCCGCCGAAGATTTGGATAACAGCTTTACCTCTCCCAACCTCGAGAATCCTTCCCATCCTATCAACGCCGTCCGGCGCACGAACTTTGACCAGTTCATCGTATCCCACGTTCTCAACGTTGTCCACCATTATCAGCGATCCTCTGATTTCCCTCAACCCTCTATTGATGAGGCCATGAGTTTTTCCAAGCATCGCCTCCAAACGATTTCACCTACGTACTTACGTTGTATTCCTGTCCTATCCTATTGATCGCGTCTTGGATTTCGGCCGTAAGCTTGATGATTCCTTCCACGCCGCTCTTGTCCTCTTTCGCCCTCTCCATCCTCTTTATCTGAGGCAACTCCCTCATCTTCTCAACAGGAACACCGTTTCGTACCAGTACGCTGGTTCTTTCATGAAAGTCTATAAGCATCTGGAGTATGGCCAACTGTTTCTCCATATCGCAGAACGCATCAACCTCGTGATAGGCAAACTGTCTGAGAAAGGCTTCCTTTATCAACTCGGCTGAGAGGAGCACCAGTCTCTGATCGTCAGGTAAAGCGCTTTCACCCATTATCCGAGCTATAGATTCGATCTCAGAGGATTCGCCTAGGATCTTCAGCGCCTTACCACGTAATTCAGCGAAGTCTTTTCCAATTCTTCCCTTCCAGTATGATGCTATTTTTTCCGCGTAATCGCTGAAGCTGTGAGCCCAAGCGCCTAACAGCCTATCAACATAGAGGCTGTAACTTCTCAGCCAGTGGATCGCTGGAAAATGTCTGCTGTAGGCCAAGTCTCTATCTAAAGCCCAGAATACTCCAGTGAACCTCAATGTATGAATCGTGACAGGCTCGTTAAAGTCTCCGCCTGGCGGTGAAACAGCTCCTATGATCGACACCGAGCCAGTCCTTGAGGGTTGGCCTAGAGCCATCGCCCTTCCAGCTCTCTCGTAGAACTCAGCTATCCTATCTGGCAGGTACGCCGGATACCCACCCTCTGCAGGCATCTCCTCGAGTCTGCCTGAGATCTCACGCAGTGCTTCGGCCCACCTAGAGGTTGAGTCGGCCATAATAGCTACGTCGTAACCTTGGTCACGGTAGTACTCGGCCATTGTTACCCCAAGGTATATGCTCGCTTCTCTAGCAGCTACAGGCATGTTACTTGTATTTGCAATGAGCGTCGTTCTCTCCATTAATGGTCTATTGGTTCTGGGATCGATCAGTTCCGGAAAGTCTGTGAGGACTTCGCATATTTCGTTTCCTCTTTCTCCACATCCTATATACACGATAACTCCGGCATCGCTCCACTTCGCTAATGAATGCAGCATCACGGTCTTTCCCGTTCCAAAGCCTCCTGGAATACTCGCGGTTCCGCCCTTCGGCAGAGGGAAGAACGTGTCGATTACCCTTTGTCCCGTAACGAGAGGTTCTTCGAGAGGAATTCTTCCACCAGGTTTGAAAGGTCTTGGGATCCTTATCGGCCACTCCTGCATCAGTTTAATATCAACTTCTCCAATAGGGGTCTCGAGTTGTCCAAGCTTCTCATCTACCGTGTAGTCGCCTTCCTCCAGCGAGAGAATCTTCCCATTATGCTTTGGTGGAATCATTATCCTGTGAAGAATCGCAGGTGTCTCCTGAACTGTGCCGATAACATCTCCGCCACTAACGCTGTCGCCCTTCTTGACTGTTGGTTGGAAGTGCCACTTCTTATCTCTCGGTAGGGTGTTGACTCGTACGCCTCTGCTTATGAAAGCGCCCCTTAACTGTCTAATCACCTCTAGTGGCCTTCCAACTCCATCGAGAATATTGTTGAGAACACCTGGACCGAGCTCTGCTACAAGTCGCTTTCCTGTCCCTGTGATCTTCTCTCCCGGTCGAAGTCCAGTCGTGACCTCGTATGCCTGAGCAGTGAATTCTTCGGCTCCTACTCTTATGACTTCACCGGCCAGGCGTTCTTCCCCAAGTTCGACTATCTCGCCCATCTCAATATCTGGGATGCCAGCTCCAACTATGACGGCGCCGCTGACCCATCTGATCTGACCCTGCCGATTTGAGCTGTTCAACCTACTCGCCTCCTTTGAAGAGGATCTTGTAGACTTCTCCTCCCAGGTTCTGTCTGGCGACTGATAGGCGTGCTTCCAAAGTGTTATTGTAGTATTGAGCCATGTCCTTTGTTGTAACTACCACTCCGCCTAGGGATGCCGCTCCAAAAGCTCTCGTTCGGACTTCAACCTTCTCATTCTTGATCTTCGCGGCCGTTTCCATGATTGTTCTCAACTCCTTTCTGATCAGTTCCACATCTCTTGAGTTTGCTTCAACGATGAACTCGTTTCCCTTGATCTTCGCGATTCCTTCAAGGACCAATTTGCCAAGAAGCTCACGATATTCTGCTGTGCCTTTCTCGGCTATCTGGCCAATTCTTTTGCCGGATTCCTCAAAGACCCTGTTAGCCCATTCGGATTTCACTCGGAGAAGCTCTCCCTTCTTGTTCATCCTTGCAATAGCTAACTCTGCCCTTCCTTCCGTCTCCAACTCCCGAATCAAAGCCTTTGTTCTCTCATCCTTGAGGGACTCGGCTCTTGCGTTGGCTTCGGAGATCATCCTTTCAGCTTCGACTTTCGCTTCTTGAAGTATTCTCGAAGCTTCTTCCTCGGCCTTCCCTTCAATCTCAGACTTCAATTCTAGGATACTCAAGTCTCCGCACTCAACGTCCCTTTGACAACGTATTCGACGGCTTTCTCAAAGCTCTCTTCAGCCGTCTTGTCCAGAATCTGGATCTTTCGCTTGAACTCTTCTTCTATCTCCGCTTTTTTTCGCGCTGTCTCTTCCCGCTTTGCTTGTCTGAGCTTCTCCTTGTACGGGTCGGATTCCAGTGCTTGAACGATCGACTCTGCCTTTTCACGTGCCCTCTTTACAATTTCTTGAGCCTCCTCCTTGGCTCTTCTGACTCTTTCCTCCGCCGCCTTTTCTTGCTCGATAACCTCTTGGAGTTCCCTAATTTCAATGGACAATATCCTGATCAACTCTCGAATTTTAGTTCCGCACCGACCGACTGACTGATGAGTGCATGAAGTTCTCGCAGCCTCTGTCCGGTAGGTCCTTCAAAATCGGGGATTACGGCTATCACAAGCCGCGCCTTCCCTGTTGCCAGAATCGCTTCTCTTTCCTTCTTTAGATCTATGGACAGTTTCTCCGTGATTATTATGATGTCATACTTATCTTCTGTAGCGATCTTCTGAAGGGTTGCAGCCGCTTCCCTTGCATCTTGAACCGGAAAAGCCGCAACTCCCGCTAATCTAAAGCCTGTTGCAAGATACTTGTCGGCTACAATGGCGATACTTGGGTTAGTTGCATGCTCGTTCTGAACCATTCCGGCTCATCTCGACATCTCATTAAGACGGCACATGCAGCCAATGCGAACGTTCGTTAACGCCCAACTCCAAACTTAAAAGCTTAGCCTTTCCAGTTCTAGTTCGCGTTTTGGTTGCTACAGGTTCTTCTATTTGGTGTTCTACCCATTCCATTTGCACGATGCGCATCTCTCTCAGAGGTCTTCTCGTTGAAGCTAGACTGGATTATGTTATCGGCTGTATTTAGGTCCAAGCCTATCGGTCTTTGGACAGCGGTATTCAGAGCCGTCCCCAGGGTCATGATATCCATGTCGATGATGTTATCAAAGTACGACCAGTTTATTGTCGAGTTCTCTACGGGAAGCCCATATTTCAGATCGTATATGGAGAAGATCTGTTCACTGTTGTCACCAGCAGCGAACCTCCTCACATGCCTATCGCATAGAAGCTTATCGATCCGTTTCATCTCCTCAAGTCTTCCAGTGAAAAGTGGATGACCTTTGGGTCCTGCTTGTACGGATCGAAGTGCGGACACACCTGTCTGGATATGAACTTGTCCTTTTCCTCTAGGTCTCTCCCGTGCGTTCTAACCCTCATCATCAAAATAGGCTAATATTGGTTTTGGCATAACTTCTACTCGATCTAGGAAACAGTGGCTGGCTAAGGGAAAATGTGTGAAAAGTAAAGATAGTGAATACCTCAAGTTACTCTTGGGTTTGACAGCAGATGTGAGGCAGGTCATCCTCCAGTCTTCAAGAGATGAATCCGCAAGAAAGGTGACTCGCAGGAAGACCACGGATCTAACCAGAAAGATAGATGAGATAGCAGAGGAAGAGGCCGTAGAGTATCTCCAAGATAGAGGCCTCTCGGTTTACCTCGTCAGCGAAGAGACCGGCGCCAAGGTCATTGGTGGCGAACCTGAGATAGCGGTTGTTCTCGATCCACTTGATGGCACAATGAATTTTGTAAACTCGATCCCGTTCTACGCGGTCTCGGCAGCTCTCGGCGTCTATAGAAAGAGTATGACGGTTCAAGATCTGACCCTCGGCGTCGTGAGGGATGTAGTGAACGGTGATGTCTACTCAGCGGTGAAAGGTCAAGGAGCCTACCACAACCGTAAGAAGATAACCTCTGACAGGGGCCGACCGTTGACTGGTGCAGTCGTCAGCTTTTACTCCTACGGTATAAGGGAACTCCCGATCCAGGTTGGAGGACTCCAAGAGTTGACTAGGTTCAGAACGTTGGGAAGCGCCGCCTTAGAAATCTGTTATGTCGCCGCGGGGAAGCTTGATGCGATGCTAGATGTTCGTGGCTACATGCGTACAGTTGATTTCGCAGCTGGAATGATAATTCTCGAAGAGGCAGGAGGCATCGTGACAGATATTGAAGGGGACAAGATTGCGAGGAATTTAGAAGATCAGTCAGGAGTCTCTCTGATAGCGGCCGGCAACATAAGGCTACATGAATGGCTATCGAAGTTGATACGGGGTAGAGAACTCGACTATGCCAGTTGAGCCTGAAACTGTTTCATGTACTCTTCGTAGTGACCATTCTCCTTAAGATACATTCCATACTTGACTAGGGCTGATATCGCCCTCGCCGCATCCTCTGGAGTCTCGTAGCAGGGTATCCCAAGCTTCTCAAACCTAGACCTTACATAGAGCGCCATCTCGGTCCCTCCGATATCGCAAGCGACCACCGGCTTAGCGCGACTCTTGGCAACGTTCGCGATTCTATCGACGAAATCTTCCTTCAATCCGGGTGCGTGGTGGAGGCCGATCACAACGATCCCTTGGACCTGGGGGTCTTCAATGAACACTCTTGTACAGAGCTCAAACATCTCAGAGGTCGCTGAGCCTGTGAGGTCAACTGGATTCTGAGTCGAGGCGAAGGACGGGATCTTCCCAGATTTTTTCAGGTCTTCCATCCTTCGAAGCGCCTCTCCGGAAAGGGATCTTATCGTTATGCCCTTCGACTCGATCTCATCCGCCACCATCACACCTGGACCACCTGCATCTGTAAGTATCACAAGACCGTCATCCTCTGCTGGAGGCTGGTATACGAAGGCTTTTCCCACATCAAAGAACTCCTCAATGTCTTTCACTCTTATTACCCCAGCCTGTCTGAACACGCCCTCGTATATCACGTCGGAGCCGCTGAGCGCACCGGTATGAGAGGCCGCTGCTCTCGCGCCTGCATTGGTTCTGCCAGACTTGAGCATTACGATAGGTTTACGGACTGTAACCTTGCGTGCAACCTCAAGGAACTCTCTACCCCTGTTTATGCCTTCAACATACTGTAGGATGATTCGTGTTCGATCATCTTCCAAGAGGTATGAAAGCATCTCGGGCTCCGCTACATCTGCCTTGTTTCCGAAGCTTATCATCTTACTGATACCTATGTGCCTTCCTGTGAGAAAATCCAGCGCAGCCGGACCAAAGGCGCCGCTCTGTGTAACAACCGTGATGTAGCCAGGCATAGGACGGGGCGTAGCGACCATCTCATCACCTGTAGAGAGAACCTTAGTTTCGGGAAGGAACAGCATATCGACGCCTGTGTAAGAGTCATAAACTCCTAGGCAGTTTGGGCCGAGCAGCCTGATCCCTGCTTGATGTGCTATCCTCTTCACTTGCTCCTCGAGGTCTATATCTCCGATCTCGGCAAACCCGGATGAGATCACTACAGCCGCTTTCACGCCTTTCCTTGCAGCGTCCTCCATAACTTTTGGGACATACTTGGCAGGCACAACAACAGTTATCAAGTCGAGTTCGCCGGGTACGCTTAGAACCGATGGAAAGCACTGGTATCCTAGGATGTTCTCCTCGCCTGGATTTATCGGGTATACCTCTCCCTTGAAGACGTTACGTTTCTTGTTCTCAACGAAATTCTCGAATATGATATGCCCCGCCTTCGCGATATCTTTCGAAGCTCCAACTATAGCAACAGATCGTGGTTCGAAGAATATCCGCATCTGCTCGTGGATAAGGTTCATGCGCTTCACGCAACATCCATTGCGGTACTGGGAAGAAGCGTGAAACGGATAGTGTAGACGAATCGGTCAAGATCATTTGGTGAGGTTATTCTACATGAATCCTGAATAGATCCATGTCTGGGCCCATATGGTCTAGGAAGTCTCTTGTGGCTCTTCGGACATCCTTCGATTGGGTTATATATCTGCCTACGACAAGTATGTCCGCTCCAGCTTTAAGCGCCTCTTCAACGTTGCTTGGTTCAATGCCCCCGGCAACCGCGATGAGGATCTTTCTGTCTTTATACATCTCTCTTATTTCTTTGATCAGTTCCCACCTTGTTCTTCCAGACTTCTCTTCGTCTATCCCTCTATGCAATATTACTATATCAGGATGTTCACCGAGGGAGCGGAGAACCTCCTTGGGGTTTGAGACAGCCATCATATCTACAACAGCGTAGATTCCCAACCTCTTGGCTTCATAATTGAACTTGTCAAGTGTTTCTTTAGGCGCGAGGCCAGATGCGACTACAGCGTCAGCGGTCTCGTCGTGAGCTAGGTCTACCTCAACCTGTCCTACATCTAGGGTTTTGAGATCGGCTACGATGAAGATGTCCTTTGCGAGCTCCCTCAATTCATGGATCACGTTAACACCGTACTTCTTTATCAGCGGGGTTCCAGCTTCCAAGATGATTCTGTCGCTGGATGGAAGCTCTCCGAGGATCTTCTTCACGCTGTCTATGTCAGGAACGTCCAACGCGATCTGGAGGTAGGGCGGCATCCACAGCCTCGGCACCCTGAAATCCATCACAGGATGCTTTGCTCTATCTTTGTCGTACATGATCTTATCGAGACTCGGATAGTTGGTCATAGCTCTCTTCAACGCAAGTTTGGTTGCACCATAATTGTAGTGGTATATCTTTCTATAGTCCTTGGCTTCAGGGTGTACAAAGACGCTGCAGACTATGACCCAATCCTCAGCCTTATCCTTTGGTATAACGCCTTCCTCAACCGCGTCCGCTACAGCCTTTGCCACAGCAGCCTGTGCAGGACCGAAGATCTTACCAATCTGCTCGAAGTCCTTTACAGTTACCTTTGGAACGATCAACGTATACGGTTTGGAGGGTAGGTTAGGTCGAATAACGGCGAGAAGAGGCGTGTGGCCTGCTGAAAGATTCGCTAATCCACTCGCGAAAGCCTGACCGACCGGGCCGTCTCTCTCGCCTACTAAGAGGTCTATGTGAGCGATCTCGGGTTCTCTTCCGACAAGGGCTTCACCAATCAGATACGTCAAGCTTCTATTCTCCGCTTGGAGTATGATCATTTGACATAATCGAAATAAGTTTATTGTAGACGCGGAGTCTCGGACAAAGAGGTTCCAGACAAGAAATGAAGGCTCCGGACTTAATGAGTTGCCTATCTAAGACTCACTCGTTACCTGCGCTTGGTGGATCTCTTTAATATGTTATGCAGGCGCCCGATAGAATTGGCTTTACAGGTTATGTCTTCTCTGTCTTCAGTGACAGTATGGCCTTGGCCAAGTCGCCGCCAGTATCTTCGAGAGCTTTTCGAGCTTCTTCAAGGGTCTTCCCAGTCTGTTCTACCACGAGCTTCACGTCTGCCTCTGGGATAACTGGCTTCTTTACAAGAGTTTCTTCTCTCATCGTTCCACCAGCGACTTGGAACATCGTCTGGCCTTGGAGAGTTACGTTTACAACCTGAGGCTCCTCGATTACTATCTGCTTCTCCATGGTCTCTATGGTCACTCGGGTTACCCCTGCAACCTCTTTGAAGTCCATGCCCATTCGCTGCATCATACGGGCAGCTTGTCTCCCAGTCGGCATGCCCCGAATAGACCTCGGAGCCTTGTAGGCCATTCCCACATCAGCCGCTCAAATCGGGTTCGGTCGATCATAGTGAATGTTGCCTGTCACTAAAAAGGTCTTAACCTAGGGCATACCTGCCCGTCGTCGCTCGTTATTCTCCCATACGCCACGTTGGACAGGTGTTCTGCTTGTATTAGGCGGAGGGGGTAGAGGGAGGGGAGACCTTTAGAACCTGCCTGGAGAGGAATCCTACTGTTGCCTTGGTTTGGCGAAGCCTATGGATAGGTTAGCTGTTCTCTCGTCTAGTTAAGTTGCGATAAGCTTCGATGATGCGATCTTGGGGGATTCTGTTTGAGGGAGAGAACTTCTTGTCCGTCGCGTCCTTGACTCGTATAGTTCTGATGGCGAACTTCTCTTTGGTCTCTGTCGCTCTGTAGAGTATCCTTCCAGCTGTGTCGACTATCTGCGAGCGGCCTATGAACCTTAAACCCCTCTCTTTGCCAATCTTATCGGCGGTAATGGAGAAGACCCTGTTCTCCAGGCTTCGAGTCCTCATAGCTTCAGGACAGTAGGGAAGCACCAGGGCCGCAGGATGCGCTATTATCTCTGCGCCTTTCAACATTAGGACTCTGGCGCTCTCTGGAAAGACCCAGTCGAAACAGATCATCACGCCGATCTTTCCAAAGACCTTGAACTCATTTCCTCTCTTGAAGAACTTCTTCTCCTTCGAGAAGAGGTGAACCTTCCTGTACTTTCCAATGTATCTCTCTCTGACGATCACAGCTGAATTGTAGTAGTTTCCTTTGGATCTTTCGGCGAGTCCAGCAACGATGATCATCCCCGACTTGCGCGAGGTCTCAAGCAGCTTTTCTGTGGTGAACCCGCCTGGAATCGGTTCCGATACTTTCTCCACCTCTCTTCTACTCGAAAAGTTGTAACCTGTATTGAACAGTTCGGGCAGAACGACCAGATCAGCTTTCATCCTATCCAGTATCCGGAGAGCCTTATCCACATTATCCTGAACTTCCAAGATCTCTGAGTTCATTTGAACAAAACCGACTCTCATGATGTCGCCTCAATCGTTTCGCAAAGAACCCGCTGATGAACCATCAATACGCTCTCGCGGTTCCCCAACGCCTCTTCTCACATGAACCCCGACACCAAACTTGAAAGCTTTCATCTCTTCACCACTAAGGGCGGCCCTTCCAACAGCTAATAGGTTTCCGTCCTCATCCATAACGATGGCCTCGTCCTCCGGCCTTAGCCTATTGTCAGCGTGAACTACATGTTTTGCGAATACGTTTCGACCTTTCATGATGAAGTCCCTTACATCTTTCTTTACCGTAACATATGCTGCAAGAGATTTCCTCTTAGCTAGTAGAGATCTTGCACCTTCAAGTGTAAGCGCTAACTGACCGTCTCGAGGGCGAAGCGTAGCCAACAGTTTTCCATCAAGGTAGATCAGACGGATTCTGCCGGTCTTTCTGGAATGTACCAGCTCAATCCTGTTGGGAAACATGACCCTACCTACGCCCCTGCCGAACTGATAGTTTGCCACGCTCCTAAGTTTGAATAGCTCCAATCTATCCGCCCTTCTCAATAGGTTCATCCCTGTCAATGTTTTAGGTGAACCGAGATTTGTGCTAGCGGTTCTTTCCTTTTCCTCAGCGCTTTAGGCATGCTGCAGCCGTCGTTTGGATTCGCAGGGTCATCCTCAAAAGCTCTAAGGCTGGTCTCTTGTTGGCAGTAACCCGATACACGCTCCTGCATCATGGACAGACTATTCGGCGTTCGAAAGCGTAGCCCAGCGTTGAACTTGGCAGCGAACTCTATGACAGCCCAACTCTAAGATCTGCAGGCGCTCACCTAGGCCCTGCGTAACCCTACCACCAGAAGAAGAGGTCACGGACCGCAACTATTCCAACAAGCAGACCATTCTCGGTAACGGGCAGGTGATCAATACGTTTGAGAGCCATAAGCACAAACGCGTCTGCAGCTTTCTTGTTTGCTTCACATGTTACCACTGGAGTGGACATAACCGTCTTCACCTTCGTGTCAGGTGTGTGGCCGCCGGCCACTATTCTGATGTAGTCGCGCTCTGTCAGGATGCCCACAGGTTTGCTATCCTCGACAACGACCGCTGATCCAACGTCGTGTTGCTGCATAAGTTCAGCAGCACGTCTTACACTATCACTGGGTTGCACGGTCACAACCGGTTTCTTCATTATCTTTTCAAGTTCCTCGGTAGGATATATTGCGACGCTTCTCAAACTAGGCGCACCTAAATCCTGAGTAAGGCTGTGTCAGTATTTATTGGTGTATGCTGAATGCTCATTTATGTTAGCTGTTCATAAGCATCGGTGTCTGTTATTCTCCTGTGACTCACGTTCGGGAGGGCAGAGCGTACTACTTCTGTTGAGGAGAGAGTTCCAAGAACCCGCAAGCTGAGGATTTAGATTCTCCTTTGAAACATGTCCATAGCATTGCGTACAAACTCTTACATACCCGTCTTAGGAGAGCAGAAACCAGACATGATGGCAAATAGCGTATACGAACAGCTTGCACAGGCCTTGGACAGGCTTCCTAACGGCTTTCCTAGAACAATGTCAAAAGTCGAGATAGCTATCCTGAGGAAAATTTTCATGCCGGAAGAGGCTTCGCTCGCCAGCCAATTAACCGGAGAGATGGAACACGTAGATGCAGTAACGGAACGAGTAGGACTTCCCGCAGACGAAGTTAAAACAAGATTAATAGAGATGGCTAAACGCGGCCTCGTACGGTCTGATCAACAAGGAGGCAAGCCACGTTTCAGATTAGCGCCTTTTATTGTCGGAATCTACGAAGCACAGTTGGATAGAATGGATCATGAGCTAGCTCACCTCTTCGAGAAGTACATGGCGGAAGGCGGGGCGGCCGGAATCATGAAGCCCCAACCAGCCTTACACCGCGTCGTACCAGCGCAAAGAGCCGTGAAATCCGATTGGATCCTACCTTATGATGATGTCCGCGCAATCCTCCTCTCTTCTAAGAGCTTTCGCCTGCACGATTGCGTTTGTCGAAAGCAGCAGGATCACATAGGCCGTCGATGTAACTTTCCAGTTCGAACCTGCCTCATCTTCTCTTCGGCTGAACAACCTCCAAGCCCTTACGATGTCTCCCAAAAGGAGATCTTGACCTTTCTTGACAAGGCGGAGGAGATTGGATTGGTTCATACGGTAAGCAATGTAATGAATGGAATCGGTTATGTATGCAACTGTTGCGGTTGCTGCTGTGGCGTACTTCGAGGAATCAACGATTGGGGGATTGAGAACTCTGTCGCACAAGCCAACTATTTTGCTGTAGTCAATCCTGTCGAGTGCTCAGGATGTGGAACTTGCATAGAACGATGCCAAGTGCACGCGATCTCTAGAAACAATGGGATAGCTGTTGTGGATCATGACCGATGTATCGGCTGCGGTCTGTGCGTTACTGGATGTCCCAGTAACGTGGCGAAACTCCAACTAAAACCGCACGTCGAGATAGTAAATCCTCCCGTGGACTTTACAGCTTGGGAACGTGAACGCTTGCTCAACAGAGGCTCAGTTAGTGAAAATAGACATCGATGAAGCTAGGCAAACAAGAACATGGTAGAAATTGCTGCCATGGAAGACACTATGACATTTCCGCAAAGTTCTTTTTTGAATGTTGAGAAGACCGTACTTGTTTCTAGCATTAGCTCAAGGAGGAGAACCAACAGGGAGCGAGCTAAATCGGCTAGGCCAAGACGTTCCCGGACAAGAATAGAAGAGTTAGCTGAGGGGCGAAACGTTTGAATTGCGACATCTGTGGTGACCGTATCCTAGGACGGCCAAACCATGTCGTCGTTGAGGGAGCTCGACTAGCCGTCTGCGCAAAGTGTTCGGTACATGGGGAGGACTACTGGCAACCTGTGGTTCCCTCAAGGGCACCAGAGCGATCTACCCCGAAACCGTTTAGAGCAAGACCGAAGAGGCAGGCAGAATCTCTTCCAAAGGTCTATACGGAACTAGAGCTTCGTGACGACTACGCAATCCGAATTAGAAAAGCAAGAGAGAAACTCGGCCTAACGCAGGAAGATCTGGCTCGACGGGTTAAGGAGAGGCTCTCGATAATACAAAAGATCGAGTTAGCAAAAATGAGCCCAACCCTTCAGCTTTCGCGTTCACTGGAACATGTTCTCAAATTGAAGCTCTTGGTTCCAGCGGTCGAGCCACCTACACCGAAGTCAGTTTCCGGTGAGACTGAAGAACTGACTATAGGAGATGTCATCCAGTTCAAGAAGAGAGAGGAGAAGCAAGCTGGAGAAAGCTCTAGCTGATTGACGCCTCAACTTACGAAGACCACATGTAGGAAGGTGCGCTCCTACCGCAATGATGCCATTGGTTCCTCAGACCGTTGTACTTCGCTGGGGACATAGACCAAGAGACTTTAGGGTAACTACCCATGTCGCCCTCACCGCGCGAGTTTTTGGAGCCAACGGACTGATTCTCTCAGATGTTGAGGACTATGAGATCAAGACGACGGTCGCGAGCATTACGAAAGATTGGGGAGGCGAGTTCTCTATTGAGATTGGAAAGCCTTGGAGAGAGGCTGTTCAAGAATGGAGGAGAAGCGGCGGGATAGTCGTCCATTTAACTATGTACGGAGAGAACGTTGAGACAAGCAACGTTGTAGAAAGGATAAGAGGATCCTCAAAGAAGATTCTTGTCTTGGTTGGTAGCCAGAAGGTTCCCCGAGAATTCTATTCTAAGGAAATATCAGACTTTAACGTTTCAATTGGAAATCAGCCACACTCAGAAGTAGCTGCATTAGCTGTCTTTCTTGACAGACTCTATCAAGGAAGGGAGCTCGACCGTACATTCGAGAAGGCTAGGTTGCGCGTAGTGCCAACGCCCCACGGAAAACACCTGATCGAAAACTAAGAGATCGATTAAGAGACATCTCAGCAAGACCCTCGACGTCAAAGGGTGGTTTCCAAAGGTTTTTACGTCCAGTATCCAACAATATTGGAAAGACCGCAGCGCTTCTTTCCAGAAGGATTCGATGCAGGGGCCGGCTTATTGTCGTTTCTAGAGGAGGAATTTCTAAAAGTAGCTCCACTCTTCGGAGGGGAAGAGGCGCTCACTGTTGCGAAAACTCTCATGAAGCTGAAGGAGGCTACCGACGAGTCCATCGCAAACGAGTCGAACATTAGACTTAACATCGTAAGGAAGATTTTGTATAAACTCTACGATCATGCGCTCGTATCAGCTGCAAGGATCCAAGATGAAAAGACCGGATGGTTCATTTTCTACTGGAAGCCCCAACCTGACCAGCTTGACGGGTTCATAAGAAATCGAAAGAGACGAACCTTAGAAAAGTTAAGAGCCAGATACAATTTCGAACGGATACACGAATTCTTCGTGTGCCCCAAATGTTCCAACGTTCGTCTCACATTTGAAGAAGCAATGGAGTCCACGTTTCGATGCATTCAATGCGGAGAGCAACTAAGAAGTGTCAAGAACGATAAGATAGTTCAGTTTCTCCAAACGAAGATCAAACAGCTTGAGGAGGAACTGAATGAGTGAAGTTCTCTCCCGAGATGAAGCTTTGAAACTTCTCCACAAAGTTGGCTGCTCCCAGCAGGTCATAGAACACGCTGACACCGTTTCTCGGATTGCGTTGGAAATAGCTGCGAAATGCAGATTGAACGGCGTCACTGTCAACAGAGACCTGATCGAGGCTGGCGCGCTTCTTCACGATATCGGCCGCTCAAAGACGCATGGAATACAACATGCGGTCGTTGGAGCCCAGGTAGCCCGCGAGAGAGGATTACCCGAAAGCCTAGTCAGGATAATCGAGAACCATATCGGAGCAGGAATCACCAGAGAAGAAACTGCGAAACTGGGGTTGCCCCTCAAAGACTATCTGCAAACCTCTCCTGAGGAAATGATCGTGGCCTACGCCGACAAGATAACCAAAGGCCGACATATGATCAGCTTTGAAGAGGCGGTCAAAGACTTTGCTAGCAGCCTTGGATCAACCCATCCGGCGATCGAACGGTTTAGAAAGCTTCACAAAGAAATCTCCAGAATGATGGGTTCAGAGCCATAATGATCCATGTGCTAGAAAACTTCCGCCGAATCAACAGAGACTCAGCGCTAAGGCTCGTCAAAGAAGAACTGAAAAAGCTCACCCAAGGCCTATCCGTGAATATTGACATGGTAGATCTCGACAACCACGGTTGGGCCTGCCTAGACTTTTCAGGAGCAGACTCAGAGGTACTAACTGAGACGATTAGGAGAAGGTACGGAATCGCTACAACTGACATATCGAAGCTTGAGAGAGGAGAAGTCACTCGTGGAATTGTTGTAGATTCCAGCTCCTTTGGATACGGAATCTACGTGGATATATGTCTAAGATCGTCAAATCGAATGGATGCGCTCTTTCCATTACATTCGATGCGCAGTCAACTAGTTGACGGAATGAAGCTACCCGGCCGAACAATATCCAAGCGCTACTGTCTCCAAGAGGGTTTTCCCCTCGAGGTTAGAGTGACAAACGTCAATGTCGATTCTAGGAAGGTTGAGGTTGAACTCTCTGACAGACAGGTCTCGTACTTCAAAGATTGGAACCGGTTCCCATTCGATAGAGTAATTCTGATAGGCTGCTCGATTGACGCTCTGAAAGAGGCTGTAGATCTAGCCAGCCTAAGAAGAGATGTAGCCGGCATCGAATCACAGAGTCTAACCGCGCATGTTCTTCTATGCAAGTTAGGTACGGACGCGCCTGGAGTAATCCCACAAATAGGCCCACGATTGAAAGGAGTCAGCATCTATGCCTTCCAGCCTCGAGCTAAATGGATACGAAGCCCGACAACAGACGAGCGATAGGGGAGGCGGTTGACTCAGCCTCAACCTGGTTTATTGGTGTAAGGGAAACTTGTTTCATGGAGTCTAAGCAGTCTTGTAGACTAAGCTAATTTCCTATGACCTGTACGATTAGCTGCCTCGACCGACTCCGAGTGTCAAGTTCAATAAACACGATCTGTTGCCAGGTCCCAAGGGTCAGCCGACCTTCTTCGAAGGGAACCGTTAAGCTTGGACCTATCAGCGAAGCCCTAACATGTGAATGTCCGTTCCCATCATGCCATCTCTTCTCGTGTTCATACTCTATGTCTCTTGGAGCTACTCTATCAAGCATGTCTGGAAAGTCTTGGAGCAACCCAGGCTCGTATTCAACAGTCGTAAGCGCTCCAGTAGAGCCTGGAACGAATACCGTCGCCACACCATCCTTCAACTTTGAATCTCTGACACTTCTCGCAAGCTGATCCGTAATGTTAACCATATCCGCCTCTCCTTTAGTACGGAGGCTTATTCGGGTCGAAACCACATCCACTACGCGACACCCAAGGAGTTTGAAAATAGTCGGACCTATAAAAGATGGTGATAGACAGTTGGTCGATTCTCCATAGCGAAATAGAATCTTCATTTGGTGGGATGAGAATCTAAACTATCAAAAGTTAGAGTAAGAATCCTCAGCGAAGAGGGATCTACGACTTCACATGGCAAAATCATATTTCTTACGTAAACAAATACAGGTATGTACAGAGGCACATCACCTTGAATAGAGAGTACCCCGCCCACCCGTTGGTTGGAGTCGGTGTAGTTGTTCGAAAGGAAGATAATGTACTCTTGGTCAAGAGAGCGAATGTACCAGGAAGAGGCCTGTGGAGCGTTCCTGGTGGGCTTGTAAAATTAGGCGAAATGGTGCAGGATGCTGCTTTGAGAGAGGTAAAGGAGGAGACCGGCCTCAAGGTTGAGATCGACGGTATATTCAATGTAGTCGATCATGTAAGCAGAGATTCAAGAGGTAAGGTTCGATACCATTACGTTATCGTCGACTTTCGGGGTCACCCGGTCGGAGGAATGCTAAGAGCCTCCTCAGACAGTCTCGATGTCCGCTGGATCAAACTAAAGGACTTGAAGAATTATAGGTTGACCAGAACGCTTCGAAAGACTTTCAAGAGAAATGGGCTTATTTAAAATCCTCTGATTTAATATTTCCGCCAGATCATACTACAATATAGCCCATAGCTCTTAGTTTCTCGATCTGAGGGCTAATGCTATCATGTTTCTCGGCCAATTCCTTAGGGATCGGCAGGCCCTCTCTCTTTAGGTAGTCATAGATCGCGTCTTTCAGAGCATCAGCAGCCAAAAGGGAACAGTGAACCTTCAGTTCAGGCAACCCGTTCAAAGCCGATGCTATATCCTCTTTCACAATCTTCTGAGCCTCCTCCAATTTTTTTCCAACAACCATTTCAGTAAGCATACTACCGCTAGCAATCGATGCTACACAACCTTGAGTCTTGAACTTCGCTTCCACGATTCTGCCCTCCCTGACTTTTATCCAGAACTTCGTTATGTCCCCGCAGAAGTCGCTGAGGTATATCCCGACCCCGTCAGCATCATGGATCTCCCCCACATTCTTTGGGTTCCGATAGTGCTCGAGCACCTTAAGACTGTACACCCTTCGACCACCGCTGATATTCAATCGAATCCAAGAATCAAATGCTTAAAGAGTTACCGCCAAGAAAGATATTGGAGTTTCTATGAGTAGAGAGTGGAAAGAGGTAGCCGATGAGGTTCACCTCAAACATTGCCGTTTTTGTGGAAAGAAGATTGAGAAGCCTTTTTTCTACGGCGGAAACGTCTTCTGCTCTGATGAGTGCAAGGAGTCGTTCACACGGACAGGCAGGTCCGACAGTTGATGCAATGGGCCTGGACAAGGGGAAAGCCAGACAGTTGATCCGACAGATTTGGAGCGCGTACACCTTTAATCTGGCGAAGGGAGTATTCCATTTTGAGGTGAGATCATGCTAACCGTAACCTTGGTGAAATGGAGGCAGAAACCGTCGACAGAAGTCACCGATCGTATGACAAAGTTCATTAAGAATCCGCCGCCCGGAGTAAAGCTCCATTCGATCATATGGACCCTTGGAAGGTACGACGTTGTCATAACGGCTGAGTTTCCAAACGA
>Ga0209725_1000827_pt1 | contig 18269 bp, 17 predicted proteins | sample I18A1metaG_FD_184145 | JGI IMG/M metagenome (GOLD analysis project Ga0209725, IMG submission 184145) | Lake sediment bacterial and archeal communities from Gulf of Boni, Indonesia to study Microbial Dark Matter (Phase II) - ​I18A1 metaG... | ecosystem: Environmental > Aquatic > Freshwater > Lake... | reverse complement strand
TTCCACATAGAGTCTACGCCGATCTAATCGAGAGATACTGCGAGATCCTTTACGATCGATATCGCGATCGTCTAGTTGGCGTAGCACTATTCGGTTCGATCGCTAGAGGGAACTGGGATAAAGATAGCGACATAGATCTAATTGTCGTCTTGGAAGGATGGGAGAACACTCCCGTCTGGAAGAGGATCGAGGAGCTACACGGTCTGAGGAGGACCTTGAGCGGAACCTCTGAATTCAAGAACGCTATCGATAAAGGTTTCACTCCGAATATTCAACACTACCCAATAGACTTCTATGAAGCATCCAAATTCCACAGGATCTACATAGACGCATCAGTAGACGGCATAATCCTACATGACAAACAAGACTTCCTTCAAAGCCTCTTAAATAATCTCAGAATCAAGCTGGAGCAGCAAGGCGCTAGAAGAGTTATGACACCTCGGAAGGGATACTACTGGCTACTGAAAGACATCAAGTTCGGCGAGGTGTTCGCCCTATGAGCAACATAGGACTAGCCAGAGCGGGAGTAGAAAGAGCGGGAAGATGGCTCCAAGGAGCCTCTAGAGCACTTCAAGATGCACGCTGGGACGATGCGGTCTACTCCTCCCAGATGGCTGTCGAGCAATCGGCGAAAGCAGTGCTCATCGCGTTAGGAATAGACTTCCCAAAAGAACATGATGTGAGCATAGCCTACGAGGATCTGGCTAAACGATTAGACATACCAGAGTGGTTTAGAAGCAAGGTCCCGGAAATAGTGAAGGCCATAGCTGAACTCGCAGAGATGAGAGGCCTAGCAGGCTATGGCTTTGAGCAAGGAATCGAAGTTGAATACTTCAAAGACTACGCGCCGGAAGCCTTCAAGAGAGCAAAGGAAGTGCATGAAGCTTGCTCCAAACTTCTAGGAGAGGCCTTTAAGACTTAGCAAGACAAGATATCACGACGAAATAGCGAAGCAATTCAGTTCAGCCTGCGCGATTTCTAACAAGGTCTATGTGATGTCTGGCGGCTGTCTGATCCATATGTAACGTGTATTCAGTAAGGCGGTATATTTTTAAATCCAAGTAGCTTCGATACTGCTGAAGAACATTCGGATGGGATAGCATATCAAGAAAGGTCATTCAATCATTATCTTAGGAGCCGTCGGAATTCTCTGCTTAGACTTAATCCTAGAGATTGAACTGCTTCCCTTGCTCTATAGAGGAATACCTGTGCCCTTCAAGTCATCGGGCTCCCCTATCGGAGGCGCGTTTATCCCGGCTACTTTCTTCAACGTTCTGCTCATCGTAGCCAATATCTTTGGTTTCGCATACATACTTCATAAAGCCGGTTTCAACCTTGGGCTGATGCCCAAGAGAAGGAACGATTGGCTAGATATTATAGTCTTGTTCACCTTCCTTATATCTGGTATGGCCATTTGGTACATCCCAATTTTCTTTTTGCCTCTAGCGATTTCAGGTCTTTGTCTGCTTATAGGTCAACTGTCATAGCAAATCGCGGTCATTAAGCAGTAGGAATACTTGACGATATGCAATTCGGATTCGACTATGTACGTAGACGATTGCCTAGCGTCAGTAGATTGTATAACACCTTTTGGCATGCGGAAAGAATTTGAATGCCGTTCTATGTGAATACGCCAATTGTGGGTTTACTATCTCGCAACCGGGACCACTTGTAAGCGTCGAGGTTGGAAGTCGGACACGTGCTTGGCAAGCTAGGCAAATCATGCGCCCGGCAAATAACTAAAAAGTTGAATATGTGATGGACAGCTTTATTTACTTAAGCTCGTTGGGCAGACTCTCGATGGAAAAGGAAAAACGTATCATGATACTAGCGGGTGGTGGAGGACACACTGGCTATGGTTATGCACTAGCACAGAGACTAAAAGGCAAAGCTTTCATGCGTTTTCTGGTTCCTGAAGGGGATGTATTAAGCAGAGAGCGGCTGAGCAGGTTTGGCACCGTTGATTTTCTTTTGAAGCCCCGGGGGCCCAAGACGCCCGCAAGCAAGTTTGCCCAGAACTTAGTCAGAGCATTCATGAATTCAATGAAGAAAGTTTCGTGTGAGTTCAATGTCGTTGTGAGCACGGGCAGCAATTTCTGTATTCCGCCAGCTCTTGTAGCGAGGATGAAGGGTGTTTCGCTTGTGAACATTGAGAGTTCTGTTCGTTTCACAAGAGCCTCAAAGACTGCCCGCATCTTACATCTGCTTTCTGCTATTACTGCTTTGCAGTGGCAGGAACAGAAGAGATTGTTCGAGAAGGGGATTGTTGTCGGTCCCTTGCTTCCTAGACCAGAAGTTAAGCCTTGGAACGGCGGCTACATTCTTGTAACGGGCGGTACTTTTGGGCATAAACTGTTGTTTGACGTTCTTGCAGAAAGCGATCTAGAGAATGTCGTTCTTCAGACTGGAATGGTAAATCCAGAACCTTATAAGAAAAAGCATCCGGAGTGGAAGGTCATAGAGTACTCTGCGAAGTTTCATGAGGTTGTAGCTGGCGCTGACGTTGTTGTTACGCATTTTGGCTCGACTATTTTGGAAGCGTTGGTTTATAGGAAACCAATTGTTGCTCTCCCCAATCCGGAATGGACTAGGACTGCTGGAGTTGAAGACGCTAAGTATCTGGCGAGGAAAGTGAATGCCGTGCTGGTTTCAGAAATAGGTTTAGCCAAACTGTTAGACGCCATTGAAGAAGCTCGTACTAGAAAGCTTCCGGTTTTCTCAGATGGCGCACAAAGACTGGCTGATATTATTTTCAGTCTTAGCTAAGTGAGAGTTATGAAAGTCGCATACGTTGCGCTAGACCCATTAAAGTATCCCAGGGTCAAGAAAATTGCTTACAGCCTAAAGAAACATCATTTCTTTCAACTTCATGTGATGCTTCCTATGATTCAATTTGCTTCACGTGGAAATAAAATGAAAAGACTGGTATACGCTATCATCAAGTACGCAATAGTTCTCTTGCAGATTTTCTTCGTTAGGTCGGACATTTTTTGGGTTGCCAACTGTCCGGATATTTTGGCTCTTCCTCTAATCTTGAGAGGTAAACGTTACATTCTCGAGTATCGTTCTCCGTGGCCTTCTGATGTTGAGAGGGAGTTTGGCTCCGGATCTTTAGTTCGTCTAGCTGCTATTGTTGAAGATTTCGCTTTGAAGCATGCGAGTCTTATTACTTTGACGACGAGTAAGCTTATGGTGAAGATTAAAGATTTTGGGAAACCTGTTTTTGTGATTCCAAATTATCCTTTAGAGAAATTTGGCGTTCTTTCAGTTTCTAGGAGGGAGTTTCGCAGAAGGTGTGATTGTCGTGACGAGGATAAGGTTGTATTGTATGTTGGTAGGTTGACACGTGCGGGGGGTGGAGACTTACTGCCGAGAATAATGGAGAATGTTTTGGAGAGAGCTGACGTTGTTTTTTGGATTGTGGGGGACGGTCCTCTTTATCCTTTGTTGGAGGAGTTCGGGAAGAGGTTTCCTAAGCAGGTTAGGCTGTTTGGTTGGCAGTCGTATGAGGAGATTCCTAATTTTGTTGCAGCTGCTGATGTTTGTATTGAGCCACTACATAGTTCTACTTCTTCTTTTTTCTACAATGAGGAGGGGGTGCAAAAGCTATCTGAGTATATGTTCTTCGAGAAGCCTATTGTTGCTTGTGGTGTCGCTAAGTCTGATGAGTATCTGCTAGTTGACGAGGACGGGATGGCTGACGGTATTTTGAAAGCTTTGAATGGAATGGTTCGTCTGTCGAGGCGTAGGACTTGGGAAGATCATTCTGAAAAGAAGATTTATGAAATGTTCAGTTTGATACAATCTATTGAGACTTGACGGCTTCTAGTTTGACGTAGTGCAAGACTTCTTGCCAACTTAGAGATGAAAAGTACTTGAATCGTCTAAAACGAGAAATGAGAGCAGCTCAAGCGTTAAGGATATTGAGGTTGTCTGGGCATGTTTTAAGCGGGTGCCTTTTAGACTTAGGATGTGGAAGAGGATGGCTAACGGGAAAGTTTGCTGAATCTGGTGTCTACGCGGTTGGTGTTGACAAAAGTCTGCAATTGACACGGCTTGCAAAAAGTAGTGTGGATGGCTGCGAGTTTTTGGCATCGGAAGGAAAATATTTGCCTTTTAGGAACTCTGTTTTTAAAACAATCATAATAAATGATGTTCTTGAGCACATTCCCTATTCAGATGCAATAAAGCTAATGGCAGAGGCTATGCGCACGATGTCGAAGAATGGAAAAATCTACGTAAGTGTAATGAATAGATGGCAAATTATTGAACCACATTTTCTGGTTCCTTTTATGACGTGGTTGCCAGAACAGACATGGAATATTGTTCATAGGTTAAGAACCAAGAATCCAAGTGCCAAATACACACAATGTTATTTCCCGTACACGAAAGCCCGACTCAAATTGTTGATGCATCAACTACATTTAGAGAATGAGGATTACACATGGTTTTATGCGAGTGAAAAAATGCACCATCCGGAGCAAATTGGTAATCCAATCTTAAGAGTTTTGGTAACACTATTGAGAGTCCTTAAATCAAATCGGCGATTGATGATACTAGCATTTGAGAAAGTAAGCCCGTTAATTTTTGTCTGCAATGCACACAATCAATGAGCGTAATCTGAAATATCCTACCAATTTCAAAACTTGATGATTTCACTTTTGCGATGAAAATTTGCAACGCTACTAAGCTTTGACGTCTTGACAAAGGAATGGCTAATTTCATCCTCATACAAACTTCTTCATTCAATGCATAATATGCTCGGTTCGATTGAGGTAGAACTATGAGGGTTAAATACTGTTGGCATCCGGAGTATCTGGACCCAGATCATCGGAAAACCCGTACGCCATTGCATCTAGGTATGCCAAAATTCTTTCTTCTATATCAAGATCTAAAATGATAAGAAACTTGGATTTTCCTCGGGAAATTCGACAGGAAAATCTTGGATGCAAGATGCGGGGATGGAACGTTATATTACACATCCAACCTTGTCGTATGTTTTTTCAAGTTGTCAAAGATATTCAAACACATCATAGTTCACACAGGTCAGCATTACGATTTTGAGATGTTAAAGATATTCTTCGAACATCTTAAGATACCGAAGCCGGACTACAACCTTGAGGTCGGCTCAGGTCCTCAAGGATATCAGCTTGGAGAAATGATCAAACGGGTCGAAGATGTTCTGATCAAGGAAACGCCTGACCTCGTCATAGTCTACGGCGATACCAACTCTACGCTAGCAGGAGCTTTGGCCTCAGTGAAACTTCACATTCCAGCAGCTCACATCGAAGCAGGCTTAAGAAGCTACGACATAAAGATGCCGGAGGGGATCAACCGAGTCCTAACCGACCAAGTCTCCCAATACCTCTTCGCGCCAACCCAGACCGCTGTCAAGAACCTCAATAAAGAACACGTCCAAGGCAAAATCTACCTTAGTGGCGACGTAATGGTCGACATTCTCAAAGACACGCTCCAAATCGCAGAAGAGAGATCAAAAGAATTCGAGAACTTAAAGCTTGAACCTAAACAGTACCTTGTGGCAACCATACATAGAGCCGAGAACACGAAGCAAAGACTCACTAGGATCGTTCAGGCAATGAGAAAGATAAATGAAATCGTAGTGTTTCCAGCCCATCCAAGAACAAGGAAAGCGCTACAAAAATTCAATCTATACATACGGATAAGAGCTTCAAGCAACGTGAAACTCATCGAACCACTAGGCTACTTAGACTTCATAAATCTAGAAAGAAACGCAAGCAAAATCATAACAGACTCAGGCGGAGTCCAGAAAGAGGCATATCTACTAGGCATACCTTGCATAACGCTAAGAGATCGAACAGAGTGGATCGAGACAGTTAGAGAAGGCTGGAACATCCTCGTCGACGTAAACGCAGACGCTATCGTTGACGCCATCAGGAAATTCAATCCAGAAAAGCCTGGAAAACAGATATTCGGGAAACCCAAAGCGAGCGAGAGGATAGCGGAGATACTGCGCAAAGAGCTTGCTTGATAAAGGGATCAGAGAAACTAATCTCTCTGACGAGCCATACCATCGCGTAGGCTGAGGTCGAAAAGCTTGACACAATACCGAGTAACCGCGACAGTCAAAGAGATTAGAGGAAAATGCCCGCTGTACGCTCATGGCGAGAAAATAGTCTTCGAAGATTTCTACGTAAAATCCAGCCAGTCGAAAGACATATGCATACACGCCATTTCAGCCATGTCAACATTACTCTCAACCCTCCTACACGGAAGGTCAGCAGTAGATTTGGGAATAGGTCCTGAGCCAGATGTAAGCTACATCCAATGCCCAGACCCGGGGCCGCCATACACGAAAGGAGGAACAGTTGTATTCGAGTTGAAGCGGCAAATCATTCGCGGATGAAACGCTGAATGATACAATTCTGTCGCCCCCACGCGAACTTGACCGTTCTAATACCCGGCTAGAAACGGTGACTGTTCCAAAACTTTAAAGGATGGTTTAGGACCACGAAGGCAGGGCTACCGAGGGAGTACATCTGTATCTAAGAGAGCTTCTTAACCTCTAACTCGCAACCTTCTCCAAAATAAAGAAATAATGGTAAGGATTAAGAGTCGGCTGAAATTCATTTGCGATTCTAAAATACTTTTCTAGGAGTTTTCTGAACTGCTTCTTTGAACAATTCTTTCGTCCCATCTCCCAATAGTGTTCACTCGTTCTCTCAAACTCACGCGTAAAGAATGGGACGCATAGAGCAAAACGCAGTTGTTTAGAGAAGAAAGGCGATTTGATATTGAGAACATTCTCAGTAAAGAAACAGGAATAGGGTATCGAAACAATTACCTTTTTTCGAGAGACCCTTTTCAGCTCGGACAGAGATCTCGAAACGTGCGCGAAAGGTATATGCTCCAAAATCTCAAAAGCCAAAACAACATCAAACAAGTTATCTTTGAAGGGCAAATTCCTAAGATCTCCCACAACATCGGGTTCGAGACTCCTGTTAATATCACAAGTGGTCAATTCAAAACCTGATTGCCGTAAATAGTTGGAAACAATCCTGTTTCCAATTCCCACCTCCAAAATTGTTCTTGGGTTGAACCTTATGGCTGAATTTATTTGGTAAAAATAGGAAATGAAGCTCGTGATGTCGGCATATTCTTTTAAATAGAATTTCTGCGGCAACCGTCCGGGCTCTTTGAAAGAAGCGTTCTTGTCTACAGAGAGGCTATAGGGCATGGCTCTCTTTCCTCGAATCTCGGTTGTTAAGAGTTCCGCTGCCGAAGGCTTCCGCTCACCGCTCCTTCCCTGCATATCCATTTCCTGTAAGCGTCGTCAACCATCATGGCGCTTCTAGTCATTACTGCAATTTCTGTCAACGACGAAAAGTATCTAGAGTCCTTGGGCAAACAATGACCCCCTATCCCGTCTCGCGCTTCCGGGATTTCTATATTCCATTTTGTGTTACAAGCATTTCGCACCTCGTCGAAATCCATCCCAAGCTTGTCGCACATCATTTTCAGTTCTTCAGCAAACGCTATCTGAATGTAGCGGAAGGTGTTCTCGGTTATCTTGGACATTTCAGCTATCTCGATTGAGGAGACTTTGAATAGTGGTATGTCGAGAATCTTAGTGTAAAAGTTCTGCCCCTCTGTAAGGCTTTCATCATCTATAGCCCCGATAACTCTGTGTTGATTAACTCCATGTCTGACCAGGTCCTTAACCCAAAGTCGATGCGGCACATGAACCAATCTGACACGTCTCCTGAAAATCTCTTCATAGACCTTTCTGCATAGACCCGGCAGAACTGTGCTTTCGATGGACACGAGACAAGTTTCTGATTGAGAAACCAACTCGTTTTTCTCATTAATCTTCTTGCACACCTCAAAGATTGAAGGGAAATCAGGAAAGGCATACTCTCTCGGACCGCTGTGAACACAGATTATGTAAACATCTGAAACAGGAGTTTCCTGCCAATCACTGGATGCCTCCACACCCTGCTCTCTAGCGCGCTCGACAGCTTCCTGTCTTATATCGTTTCCAAAGACTTCCACGCCTTTGCTGGCAATATATTTGGCTGTGGGAAGACCTACTTGTCCAAGACCCAAAACGCAGATTTTCACAGTCCTAGTCTCCTCCCTTCATTAGAGCTGTTAGTATTCTCACAAATTTACGCGCCATCTCCCGGTAGCTGTATTTATTAACCTTTTCCATGTCGCCGTTGTACGTTACTCTGCCTTTTGATCTGTACTCCCTATATGAATCTCTGATAGCTCTCTTAATGTCCTCCACTGTTGAGCAATACACACCCGAGTTGGTTTCTTCAAGCAAAGCTTCGACTACATCGTTGCCGAAACCGCCTGTAGCAAGGATAGGTCTTTGCGCAGCCAGGTATTCAAATACTTTTCCTGTATATACTCCTCTTTCACGTGAGTCATCCCAATTTAGTAGAAGTAATAGTTGTGATTCTCTTTGTCTGGCGAACGAGTCTTGCCTAGGGATTATTCCATATTGCTTAACAATACCCGATAGCCCATATTCCACAGTTTCCTTCTCTAACTGTTCACTCAATGGTCCATAAAATCTAACGCGTATATCCTTCGGATCCAAAGCCCTCTCAATAATCAAATCCTTTAGCGCAGAAAGGAGTCTTGAAGGATTTTGTTTTCGAGTATATACTTGCCCAGTGTATGTAATTGTGAAACTTGACGTCAGGTCAACTTTTCCATCGCTTACCATGTCCGGATCAAAACCGTTGGTAATCGTATGCGCTTCTTTCTTATGTAACATTTTCAATTTTTCCGCCCAAGGTTGAGAAGTGGTTACCAGGGCGTCTGCCCTCGATAAAGTTTTAACCTCTAACCTTCTCTCAAACATCTTTCTCAGTCGGCTGTATGGGTAACTATGGTTCTGTGTCCAGAGGTCTCGAAAATCAGCCACCCAAGGGATGTCATACTTGTCCTTCAGTTCGTTGGCGATAAGGTGAGCTGTCACTGGAGAAGAACTACTAATCATAGCCTCAACGTGCTCGTTTTGAAGTACTTCTTTGCCAGCATTGACAGCAAAAAGCTTCCAATTCCTTTCTTTGTCAGGATAATGAGTGATTTCTAAGTAATGCCTATAAAGAAACCTAAGAAAAGGTCTAACGTACCCGTATAGTTCTCTAGAGGTTAGATTCAATTGTTTCTTTATGCGTAATCCCATATCTTCCCCAGCATTATAGCCATATGTCTCTATGACCCTGTTTCTGTCCCTAAGGTTATTAGGAGGCCCGAGCCGAGAATCTGGGTCTTCGCCCAGAGGTGGTGTCAGAATAATGGGTTGCCATCCAAATTCAGGAAGATACTTACTCAAGCCCGGTATCCGCGGAGATGCGTGGAACAAATGTGCTACAATTAGGACTTTCTTCATTCGTAAGAATGCCCCTTTTGAATTGAATCCTTGAATCTGAATTGAAAGGCACCTGCAACTAGCAGTCTGCGATTCCTACGCTGAAACATTATTCTTGCATTTCCTCTCCAACGATGTGTTATTTGTAACGCCGTCAGAGCTAATGGATCATTCCAAGATGACTTCAATAATAGCCCCCACCTCACTCCAATTTCTATCAGGCCATGTATCCTGAGTGATTTTGGTCATCACTATCCTTTCTTCCCTTGCAAACTGTCGCAATAGCATCACATAGTCCCTTTTCCAGGCACCGCAATGGTAAACTCCAAGACCACGTGAATCCCTACAGCCCGATTCGAGGTAATGCCATTCCACTAGAACCAATGCTCGACGAGCAATACGAGCCATCTCTTTTATGACTTTCATGATCTTGTCCGGACCAATATACATCAACACCGCATCTGTGAATAGAATGTCGATACTCTTGTCTTCGAAGTTGCTGAGTTCATCTGCTTTACCGACTAATAACCTAACATTTGAAATGCCTTCTCGGACAAGCCATTCATTGCCCTTCTGAACCGCTATTGGGTTAATGTCAACTCCTACTATTTCAGCCCTTGGAAATTTTTCTGCGAGCAAGTATAGGTTTGGCCCACAATTACATCCTATTTCCAGAATACTTGATGGGAGAAACTTAGAGATTTTCTCTACCAAGAAACTTCGATGAGGGTGATTTCGCGAGTCCCAATAACCTCTAACCCAGTCACTGTTCCCGTATCCCCAATCATCGCCTTTGCGGAGATGTCTTTTGGCCCAATACCTTTCTTTTAGCCTCGTGCCTAATAGGCGCATTCCAAACTTGTATTGTATTTCGCGGAATTCGAAATACCATTTCTTTATGAAATTGTAGAACTTAGGCCAGCGTTTCAAAAACGGTTTCAATCTATTCTTCATAGCGTCTCCTTATGAAAATCATGAACCGTCTCTATAACATATTCTACCTGCTCATCGCTGAGTTCTGGGTACATCGGCAGTGATAGAGCCTCATTTGACACTTGCTCAGTCCTAGGAAGATGGAAACGCTTCAAGCCTAGTGCCTCGTGATAATGCATCGGCTTAGGCCAAGAAATCAGTATCTCGATGTCGGAGTCCCTCAGATGTGTAACGAGACTGTCTCGTTCCTTGCACCGTATGACATAGTTTTGATATACATCAAAAAAGCGACCGACCGACTGTGGCGGCGGTGGTAGTCTGAGTCCTTCCAAGTCCGACAACCCATTGTTATAAAGACCCGCCAGCTCCCGCCGCCTTTCGATCCATTCTGGTAGATGTTTGAGTTTCACATTAAGGATAGCAGCTTGGAGATTATCTAATCGACTGTTGAAACCATAGAAGAGAACGGTGCCTGTAGGTCTCTGTTGCCCATGATCTCTGAGCAAACGTATTTTCTCCGCTAGTTCTTCATCGTTTGTCACTACGAGTCCTCCATCTCCAGCCGCTCCTAGTATTTTCGCTGGATAGAAACTGAAACAGCCTGTCAACCCGATTGAACCCGCTTGTCTTGCATCAAATTTAGCTCCCAATGCCTGTGCAGCGTCCTCAATCACTAGCAAGCCATATTCCTTGGCAAGATCCATTAGTCTTGCCATGTTACACATCCGTCCATTCAAATGAACTGGTATGATTGCCCTCGTTCGAGAGGAGATGACCCGCTCCAGTTGCTCCACATCCATGTTCATGTCATTTCCAACGTCTACCAGTATAGGCGTGGCTCCACTATGGACTATTGCTGCTACTGTTGCTACGAAAGTATGCGCAACCGTAATCACTTCGTCTCCGGGGCGTATTCCATCGGCCTTTAGCGATAGAAACAGCGCGTCCGTCCCACTATTGACGCCAACTGCATACTTCACTCCTATAAATGAAGCAATATTCTCTTCAAATTGCCTTAACTGGTCGCGAAGAATGAGATCGCCTCTAGATAATACTTCTGTGACAGCCTCAGTGACCTCGTTCCATATTCTTCGGTAGTGCTCTGGATAGTTGACAAAAGGCACTTTATACATTTTTTTCACGGCTCACCACTTTTTTGGCGGCCATAGCTATGTCTTTCGCGTTACGATAATGAACTTTTTCCAGCGCTGAACTCGCAGGTGCAGGAGTATCAGGTAGCGAGACTCGTAGAATCGGCGCTTCAATATGCTCGAAGATATTTTCAGCGATGCGAGCAGAAATCTCAGCTCCAACACCGCATGTCTTCCAGCCTCCATCTGCAATTACCAATCTACCTGTCTTCTTCACAGATCCAAACAGAATACTCTCGTCCAGTGGTTTAAGAGAAACCAAATCTACCACTTCCGCATCTATTCCGTCTTCATCTAAGCTCTCAGCAGCTTTCAGCGCCTCATGAACCATGAATGAGGTTGCAACGATCGTTACATCCTTTCCCTTCCTTCTTAGGATTCCTTTTCCAATAGGAACCGAGTACATCTCTTCAGGCACTTCCCCTACAAACGTGTACAACCAGCGGTCGTCGATGTAAACGACGGGATTATGATCTTCGATACTCGCTATTAGAAGCCCTTTGGCATCGTACGGTGTGCTTGGCATAACCACCTTAAGACCTGGTATGTGCATGAATATCGCCTGCAGAGCCTGTGAGTGCTGGGCGGCCTGCTCCCCGCCCCTATTTATAATTCCCCATATAGTCATGGGAACGCTCAACCGTCCACCAAACATATAATACCAATTTGCAGCGTGATTTGCTATCTGGTCCATAGCATAATACATGAAGTCCATTCTTGGATGCACCAAAATGGGATGCATCCCTGCTAGTGCCGAGCCTACCGCTACTCCAGTGACGCCATTTTCAGATACAGGTGTATCAATTATTCGTTCAGGACCAAACCGGTCAATAAGCCCAACGGTTGTGGTTCCTACGTACCATGGGCTGGTAACACCTTGCCCAATCAAAAAAACTCGATCATCCTTTTCTATCACTTGATGCAAGGCCTCGTTGATCGCTTGAGCATAAGATATCCTTCGCACATCATAACCCCCTTCAAGACATGTCTCCAAACTCTTTGGCTTGACACTACCTCGTTAGAGTCTGATACTCTTTCGGTTCCGATAGAAGAATACTAAACGGTCGACGGCGCATGCTCCTAAGTTTTGAATACGCCGAGAGTTCCGCTGTCATCTGGGTCAGGATAAGGACTATCTTTCGCAAAGGTAAGCGCTTCTTCTATTTCCCTTTCTATATCTTCGTATATCTGGATTTTTTCCGGTTCTGATAGAATACTATGCTTGAACAGGAACTCTTCGAAAATCTTGATAGGGCATCGATTCATCCAGTATTCAAGCTCTTTCTTGCTTCTAAGTCCCTTGTCTAGATCCTCGCTCGGACCTACGTGCCCCCGCCACCTGTATGTCATGCACTCCAGTAAACTGGGGCCCTTGCCATTACGAGCATCTTCAATTGCCTTTCTTGCTACGTTATAAACCTCTATGACGTTGTTTCCATCAACTCTGATTCCAGGTAGGTTGAATACCTCGGCTTTATTGTAAATATCAACGTCTGCAAGACAGAGTGATATGGGCATGTGAGTAGAATATAGATTATTCTCGCAAACAAAAATCACTGGCAGCTTTCTGAGCGCTGCAAAGTTGAGTGCTTCATAGGATGTTCCTTCGCCCAATGCACCATCGCCAAAGAAAGCTACAGAAACTGCATCCTTTTTTCGCATGGAAAAGGCTAATGCTGATCCTACAGCCAAAGGTATCGTTCCAGCAACTATAGCAGAACTCCCCGGTAACCCTACGTCAGGCGATGAAAGATGCATAGAACCACCTCTACCTTTTGAACATCCCGTTACCTTACCATATAGTTCTGCCATAAGAGCCTTCAGATCTCCACCCTTGGCAATGTAGTGTCCATGAGAGCGGTGCGTGCTGAAAGCCCAGTCTTCTATCGCTAAGTTTGCACAGACTCCTGTAGCTACGGCTTCTTGCCCTATGTAAAGGTGAACAGGGCATACTATCTCGTTGCTTGTTAATGGTTCGATTAAGCTTTCCTCGAACTTGCGTATTCTAATCATAGTTTCATACATTTCCAAAAGAATGTCCGATGAGATATTTTCAGCCATATGCTTATCCTCCATGTGAAACAGGAATTTTCGCTGGCCCTAATCCAGTCCCAAAAACCCACTTAAGGTTAATTTTATTTTCTCCTTGCTTAACAAGTTGTCAGGATCATTTGAAGAATACTTCGTTTTTCTGGCCTTCCTAAAACCATCTCTATAACGTTTTTCCGTGTCTACTTTAGTGAAAAACGGAAACCTCAGCAGAAACTTATCGTTTTCTAACAACGCTTCACATTCTTCAGGGAACACAAGTTCTTCGTGCATTTTCTCTCCCGGTCTTTTTCCTATCAACACAAAGTAGTCTTTGGGAAAGCGCCTTAATTCCAAATAGGCTTCGGCGAGGTCACCGATTCTTACCGATGGCATTTTGAATATGTAAGTCTCTCCGCCTTCAGTGTATCTTGTAGCTTCTAAAATCAAATATACGCACTGGTTGACGTCCATGAAAAACCTGGTCATGCTTGGATCGGTAATTGTGATTTTCTTGCCATATTTTAGTTGCTGATCCCATATCTCTAAGACTGATCCTCTTGAATGTAGAACATTGCCAAATCTAACCACCCCGAATTTTGTGTTGCTTTCCTTCCCATAATTACAAACAGCCGAAACGAGTCTTTCAGCAAGGAGTTTAGTCGCGCCCATCACGTTTGTCGGGTTTACGGCTTTGTCTGTGCTTACTAGAATCATTTTTTCCACTTCATTTCGTAAGCAAGCCTCGATCACATTTTCCGTTCCCATAACATTTGTTCTTACAGCTTCAAACGGGTTAGATTCACACACGCTTACATGTTTTAGAGCCGCCGCGTGGAAGACAAGATCAACGTCCTTCAACATTTCGAGTACTTTGTTGGACTCTCTGATGTCACAGAAATAAAATCGAAGTCTGTCATCAGAACTATTGCGCATCCAGTACGCAAGCTCTGTTTCTCTATTATCGCCTACAAGAACAGAACGAACTTCGAATTGAAGCAACTTCTTGGTGATTTCAAGACCAATACTACCAAGCCCTCCAGTAACCGCTACGTTCTTGTTCTTAAAGAGTCGATTAGTCTTTCTGGCTTTCATGGCTTTCACCTTGGTATGTCATGCTGGAAAACATCTTGAATCCTAAGAATCAAAGTAACATTATAAATATAGTTATAGGAAACTACGACTAAGCCTGCGCCCCTACTTGCTAACATCCTCATTTCTCGTACCTCTCAGCTAACTTTTGATAGATACTTTCCATCCTCTTCATCTCCCTGTGGTAATCATTCCTCTCTTCGATTATTTTTCTATTGATCTTACCAAACTTCCTTCGGATGTCCTCATTTCTCAACAGATAGGTAATCCTTTCGGCTAACGATTCGGGATGTTTTGTAGGAACAACAAATCCGTTTACCGCATCCTCTACCCACTTCTTGTTATCAGCGACATCAGTAACTATGACAGGCAATCCACAAGCCATTGCTTCGGCTGTAGAAGCAGAAAGTCCAGCGTCTGAAAGCGCTGTGGAAACGTAAACATCCATGCTAGTCAAATAGTGGGGAAGTTCATCGTTTGGAACAAAACCTACAAACTTTACGTTTTTCGAAACGCCTAGAGATTTGGCCAATTCCTTCAGCCTCGTTTCTTCGGAACCTCTTCCAACAATTACGAATTTTGGTTCTGGAATTTGCTTTAGAACCAGAGGTATGGACTTGATCAATGATTCGATATCATAGAGGGGCTCAAGATTTCTTGAACTTATCACCGCTGGTGAGTCATTTATCCCCAATTTCGCCCTAAGCTCTTCATTTTTTTCACTTGGACTGAATTTCGAAGTATCAACCCCAAAGTTGATGAGGGTGATCTTTTCAGGGACGGTTCCAATTCTTCCAATCGCTTCCTTCATATGTTCGGCGTCGCAGGTGATCCGCTTTTCTTAGTACATATTTTACAACATACTCCTTTATCATCGATTTTTGAGGATCAATCAAAACATCTGAACCCCAAGCCGAGACTACAAACGGCCTGAAGCCGGTTAGGGCTGCGTACATACCATAATGCGAAACGTAGTGTGCATGCAAAACGTCAGGATCTGTCGCTTTAACCGCCTTTTTTACTTCTATTATTCTGAGGGGATAAGCAAATCTTGAAAAATACCTTAACTCCTGAACTTTTACACCCTCAATGCGACCTGTCTTGCTAAAAGTTACAAGATGAACATCACAACCCCTATCTGCAAAATATCTCACCCATTTCTGTGTATGAACACTTTGACCGTCCGCGAGATAACATATTTTCAATTTCATATCCCTACGTAGGCTTTTTCGAACTAACAAGCTTTTCAGGTCTTCGACGGCGAGTTTATCAACTAGATAAGAACCAATGAAGCTTGCGCCACCTGCAACTAGCACAACCCTGTTCGAAAATGAACCCAAGCTCGTCAACGAGGTTTCGTCCGTAACAGAATAGTACTCTTCTCCACAATAAAGGATGATCTGTTCAGACATGGGCTATCCACGAGACAAGAGACTAGTTCCATGTTAGTTCTGCTAAATAAGTCAAGAAATGAGATAAGAACCGGCCCACTTGATTAAGGGCTCCCATCTTTGGCCCACGAAAGCTCTAACCAAATGGACGTCATGCGCGTTCACAGCTCTCAAGAATTTTAACATGATCAAGTAAACGACTCCTCCAACAACTACGTAGAGAGGAAGAAGATACTTGCTATATAAGAGAAACTGGAAACTGAGAACAGCAACAGCCATAACCGAACTCGCAAACCAACTTTTCCATAGAGCCTCAAAATCAAAACCAATCGCGAACAGTCTCATCCTCCTCAAGACCGCCAATACCAAGCTCAGGCCTAATACCATTGCAATGCCCCTGAGAATAGCTGCTCCAAGAACCCCAGTTGAAGGCAGAAGGAGAAATCCGAGAAGAACGCCAATTGAAACATTGATCAAAGCCAATAAGGAAGAAACTTTCGTTCTCTCAGCGATCGAGAATATATCGCTCAAAGAAGCGCCGACACAAGTAGCTGCACCGAACAAACTCAGTATAGCCAATGGAACAGCGCTCGTCTCATAGGCTCTACCGGCGAACAAAGAGGACGCTGGACCAGCCGTAGCTGCTAGACCCACATTTAAAGGTACAACGACGTAAAACACATATCGCGAAGCGGTCCTAACAGCTTTATCCAAACTGCGCATTCCATCCCTACCCTGCAACTCAGAGTACTGGGGAAACAAAGCTGTCGAGATCGCGCTTGGAATCGAAGCCGTCACGCCGAACGCGGTGACTGCAACATTGTAGACCCCAACATCAGCGAGAGGAACGTAGGCAAGGAGGAGAGCCCGGTCAAACCAATTGTAGCCGAAACCCACCCAAGAGGAGAGATAGATCGGCCAAGAGAAACCTAGTATGCGCTTCAAACTGAAACCGAAACTCGGCATCCCAAAGCTCCTTAGTATATAGCCAGAGAACAATAATAAACCGCAAAGGTCACCGATCAACCCGCCGAGCACAACCCCCCAAAGACCAAGGTTGACAAGCAGGAAAGCAACTGATAGAACCTTGCTGATGACATATGCTACAATGTTCAACTCGGCCAACTCTTTCATCTTTTGCAACCCTATCATAATGTAATTCAAACTTGGAAGAACCCCTGCGAAGACCAAATCTAAAGCCAAGATGTTGAAGACCTCGACATACCCAGCGGTTCTAGTCAACAGGTAGCAGATCTGAGTTGAAAACAAGAAGACGAGAGATCCAAAAAGGATTGATGCAATAAAGGTGAAACGGAAGATCTGAAAAGCAACACCAGCCGCACCCTTCTGGTCATTCTGCCCCCTCAATTCTGCGATAAACTTGACCGCAGCGCTTGGAAGAGCGAAGCTTGCGCCTATTTGCACAAGAGCGAAGACCAAGCTCAACGTGACATAGACACCCATCTCAGTCTTCGTCATCAAGCGAGCAATGATGCCGAAACCGACAGCCCCAACTATCGACGTGACCAAGTTCTGAATGAAGAGGAAGGAAGCGCCACGCGCAACCTGAACTGCCGGTTTGACATCGGTCAACGCGATTCACTCAATTCAATATGCATCAGATTTTCCGTTATAGCATACATATCAGCGTATTAACGTATCCACAACAGTAATAAAACTACTATGCACAACATCGAGGTTGCAAAGTGGTCTCCTCAAGCTCAAATTGCCTCGGTTTGGAGAGCTTTCGAAGAGCCTAGGGAAACTTCAGTCCTAATGCGCTGTTTTGGCAAGCCTCAACGCAGTCAAGACAGAAGATACACTCTTGATCATTGAACTTCTCCCAAGGAAGCTCAAGAATCCTGACTTGCGTAGGGCAGACCCTGACGCATTCAGGACACTTCTTAGTGCATCTCACGGGGTCGCGCTTCATCCCTAGGAAGCTGAACCGGCTGAAGATCCCCATGAAGCCGCCGACAGGACACAGATAACGGCACCAGAATAGAGGGATCTTATAAGCCCCATAGAAAGAGACGGCTAGAAGAAAGAAACTCAGAACAAGGTTCGCAGGCACACTCCAGATCCATTTAACGAAGGCATCGTAACTCGAGAAGACCTCAGAGGCCTTCAAAATCAAACTTCCTCCATCCATCAAGAACATTGGGATAGTCCCGAAGAGAGCTCCATCAGGCGATACCGCCAAGAAGGGCCCTCTGGCGAAAACGCCTAGAGCCTCGCTGTAGTCCTTGCCGATCCCAAACTCAAGCGCCAAGAATAGAGAGCCGCTAATGAAGAAAGTTAAAGCCA
>Ga0209725_1000826_pt1 | contig 18274 bp, 16 predicted proteins | sample I18A1metaG_FD_184145 | JGI IMG/M metagenome (GOLD analysis project Ga0209725, IMG submission 184145) | Lake sediment bacterial and archeal communities from Gulf of Boni, Indonesia to study Microbial Dark Matter (Phase II) - ​I18A1 metaG... | ecosystem: Environmental > Aquatic > Freshwater > Lake... | reverse complement strand
AATCCCAGCTTATACGGTCGTTATGGAAGGGCTAGCGAAGGGGATGGACGAAGTCGGCCAGAAGTATGAAGCTGGTGAATACTTTTTAGCTGAGCTTCTGATGGCTGGCGAGACGATGAAAGAAGGGATGAAGGTTCTCGAACCCTATCTCAAGGACGCTAAGAGAGAACCTCTAGGAAGAGTCGTTGTCGGCACAGTTAGAGGTGACCTCCACGATATTGGAAAGAATATTGTTGCCACATTGCTAGAAGGATCTGGATTCGAGATATATGACCTCGGCGTAGACATCCCACCTGAGAAGTTCACTAGCAGAGCGGCTGAGACGAATGCTCACATAGTTGCTATGTCAGCACTGTTAACTACAACGATGCTGGAGATGAGCAATGTCATCCAAGACTTGACAAAAGCGAAGGTCAGAGGTAAAGTTAAAGTCATTGTCGGAGGAGCCGCAGCAACAGACGAGTTCTCAAAGAGGATAGGAGCCGACGCTTACGGTCGAGATGCAGTCGAAGGCAATAACATATGTAAGGAATGGATGAAAGCTAGAGCGATTTGACGATTAAACTCTAGCGACTGCGCTATTTCTTCTTAATCTCTCAAATAACGCAGGTTTAACAACGATTGGGAGAAAAATACATCGTTTTCATTCAGGCTTTCATAAGCTATTTGACGGTCACTGATTTGGCTAAATTTCTGGGCATATCAGGGTCATGTCCCCGCTCGATCGCCATGTAATACGCGAAGAGTTGCAACGGAATCACATAAACGATAGGCGATAAGATTTCTGGGACACCCCTAGGCAACTCTACGCAGTCATCCGCCATTCTCTTAAGCTCTTCATCTCCTTCTTCACATACAACTATGATGGAAGCTCCACGGGCTTTCATTTCCATGATGTTGCTTGCAACAGTGCTATCTGTCTCATCCTTTGGGCAGATGAAAATAACCGGAAAGCCCGGCTCGATCAGGCTTATGGGCCCATGCTTACTCTCTCCAGCTGGGTATGCGATGGTCGGGACGTATGCTATCTCGAGCAGTTTCAGTCTGCCCTCTAAGGCAGTGGCTGAGCTTATCCCCCGTCCCAGATAGAAGAAACATTCTTTGTGGCGATATTTCTTAACTAGTTGTCTTATCACTTCTTCAACAGTCTTGAGGGTTTTTTCTGTGAGGTCCGGAATCTGCTTAAGTTTGTTTTCTAAGGACTCAATCTCTCTATGGGAAACTTTTCCTCTTCTCTTGCCGAGTCTCAGCGCCAGTTGGGCCAGCACAGAAAGTTGAGAGGTAAACGTCTTTGTTGCAGCTACGCCGATCTCAGGGCCCGACTGTTGACAAAGATAAGCACGAGAGATACGGGTTAGAGTGGAACCGATAACATTGGTCAGCCCAAGAATTGTAGCTGCTCGCAGGCGTGCATGTTCAAGCGCCGATAAGGTATCGGTCGTTTCGCCGGACTGACTGACAAATAGTATGGTACTATCAATGTTGACGGAGCTTCCGTATTGCTCGACGAATTCCGAGGCGATGATTGGGTGCGTTGCTAGAGACGCCAGCTTAGAGAACATGTAAGCCCCCGCTAGGCAAGCATGGTAGGATGTTCCAGCCGCCACCAGAAAGATCTCGCGACCCCGGTCGAGGAACTCTGCCATCAACTCCAAGTACTGGTCTTGCAGCCGCAACGTGTTCCCTAGAGTGAAGGGTTGTTCATAGATCTCTTTAAGCATAAAGTGAGGGAACGGTTGCTTCTCCGCCATCTGAGGCTTCCAATCGATAGTTTCCGTTTCTCTAGAGACGAGTTTCCAATCGCCAAGTCTGCGAATCTCATATCCTTTTTCGTTGAGAGCCACGAGTTCACCGTTTTCGATTGGAACCGTCTTGTTTGTTAGAGGCAGGAACGCTGGGATGTCTGAGGCACAGTAGACAGCGTCTTGTCCAACCCCAACCACGAGAGGGCTCTCCTTCCTAGCGCAAACAATCTTGTCCATTTCCTTCGTGGAAACAACTGCGATGGCATAGGAACCGCTTAGCTGATTCACTGCTTCCCGAACCGCTTCAACAAGCGATAAACCTTCCTTTAATCGGTCCTCGATTAGATGCGGGATAACCTCGGTATCGGTCTTAGATACGAAATGATGCCCACGACTTTCCAATTCAATCTTCAGAGATGCGAAGTTCTCTATGATGCCATTATGTACAACTGCGATTTCTCCGTTACAGTCCACATGCGGATGCGCGTTGACTCGATATGGTGCTCCATGCGTAGCCCATCTTGTGTGACCCAGACCGATTCGACCTGGAAGATCGTCAAGGTTGAGAACAGCGTGGACATTGTCAATCTTGCCCGCATCTTTCTTTATGTAGAGTCTACCTTCATGGACAGTCGCTTCTCCCACAGAGTCATAGCCTCTATATTCCAGCCTCTTTAGAGCGGTGTGAATTAGAGGAGCAACTTGGCCATCTTTGACAACGATTCCGAATATTCCGCACATAATCTATCCTCCTTATCGGAAGGATTCTCAAATGGATTGGCGCTTCTCCAAATAAGCTTTCCTTAATGATCTCTTTGAACGGTCAAGCTGATCAGAACTCTTTGACGCTTTTTTGAAGGCGCTATTATTCAAAGCATAGTTTTAATATTAATATCGCCAACTTATTTTCGATCAAGATGTCTTATCTAGTTGTCAAGGATGAGAGAACAAGTGAGGTCTTGCCGGTCAAGGTCTTCAAGAACCCCGAGGCTGCCAGAGCTCTTCTACAGCCGGCAAGATGGAAGATCCTATCAGAACTGGCTCTCCAGCCAAGCTGCGCTAGAGAACTAGCCAAGAAGCTCAGGCTGTCAGATCAAGTGGTCGGCTATCACATTCAAAGGCTCAAGGATGCTGGCTTCATCCACATGATCAAGAGTGTCAGTAGGAGAGGTGCTGTCGCCAAGTACTATGTAGCTGAGGTCTCGACCCTTGCAGTCATCCCGACATTCAAGCTTGGTGAGAGTGAGAGCGTCAGTACAGAGTTCATAGAGAAATCACGAAGGATCCTTGATCCATTTCTTTCCAATGGAAGATTCAACGCAAGCATCGTCGTTGGAAGCCCAGACGCCCATGGCGAATCAAAGGCTAGAGCTAGGGACGGCCATCAAGCCGTGGACCTAGCTATGTTTCTAGGATCTCTACTTCCCATAACTCGAACAATGGTGGTCAAGCTTGATACAGAGCTGAAGGAGAATGAGCTAGCATGGAACTTGATAGCTGTCGGTGGACCACGTGCAAATACGTTAAGCTTCAGGGTGAACGAAAAGCTGCCGATAGCCTTCCAATTGTCCGTTCCAAGCGCCATCATCTCAAAGATCTCTGGCAAGATGTATAATGAAGACGATCAGGGTCTGGTGGAAATAGTGGAAAATCCGTTCAATCCCAAAGCAAGGCTGCTCATCTTGGCGGGGAACACATCCATCGGTACTCGCGCAGCGATAATAGGGTTCATAAAATACACAGAAAAGGTTGCAAGTGGAAACACTTACAATAGTGAACTTGTCGCTAGAGTTGTCAGCGGCATCGATCTGGATAGCGACGGCTTTGTTGACGATGTCGAATTTCTTGAGTAAAGAGGGCTGAAATCCTCGACGCGCTCAAACCATAAATCTAGAGCAAAGACCTGACAGATTTCTGAAGAATCTCGACATATCGTATTGAATGCTCAGCAGTTGATACAGAGAGGTCGAACTCCTGACTTTATCTTTTCGACAGCGTTGTTTCCGTCTTAAGGTCTAAGAAAACGATGAGAATTTAGATTCTTAGGGCGGGCACAAAGAAAAAAGACAGCTAGTATCTATGCACTATCTTGCCGTAGGGTAGTGTTGCATCGAAGACACCATAGTAACCGGCGATAATCTTGGTCGGATTCAATTTGTAAAGTGGGTCTATTTCAGACTTCTCGAAGCTTATGGAGCCTCTTCCACCGAAGAACTGACCCGCTCTCGGCGTCAACTCGCCTCCGTCTACTAGGACAAGTTGCCTTAACGGTTTTTCTCCCTCTTCTGCTGAAGGAATATATTTCAGTGAGAATATTGGTCCGAAGGGTAGTTCTTCGATTTTCGCTGGCCTCTCAACTGTTGAAAGTGCGCTCATAATCTTTGTTCCTACTCTCTCAACTTCACCCTTGACCATCTCCCGCTCAGCTGTAAGAGAGATCTTCGCGAGTTTCTTCTGGTATCCCCATATTTCCCTGCCTCCAGTAAGCGGCACTTCGCTGTCGACGTATAGAAAAGGCTCGTATACTCCGGAATACTTTCCGTATTTGACTTGAACATACAGCGCGGCTTCGTGGAATGCCCCTTGCGTTGAGAGATCAGAATATGAAACCCATGCAATGACCTTGTTTCCGTTAGGCTCAAGCGGCTGAGGGATAACTTGACTTATATTTTCCTTGGCAGTCTCGTAGAGGACAAGCTGAACCTTCCATCCGATCCAGCGAATCGGAGGCGGCGGATACAACGGTGCAATTATAGGTATGCTAAAACCCCATTTCTCAGGTGGCAAACCCATATTTCTTCCTCCACATAGCAGATGAATCAATAGCTTCTGCTTAAAACGTTAATCATCTCTCCGGGATCTGAAGAAGAGAGCTAGATTGGTCTCGACAGTTGAATAATGGCAATTGCTTTCCTTTTCTTCATGAAGGTTTGACAAGTTTGGCGATTGCCGACCCTTTCTCCACTCCTAAGTCTATTGCGATAGGGTCGCATTTGGCCATCAAGAAAAAAGCCATGGGAACCCTCATTGTTTGATCAGACAAAGTTTCATAATTCGCCATCCCTTTCACAACCAATAGATCGCAACCTCTAATTCTCCTCTTTAACTCGACGGAGGCTTCCTCCAGCAAGAGCCCTAGCGTATCTGTGCCTGTGGTGATCACCTCAGCGATTTTTCGCAACCCCACCTCGTCTGCGTCAATAAGCGTGGCGTCATTTAGAGCAGGTTCTTCCTTAACTGCTACCGTTGCGCTCGCTCCGATGCGACGGAGCTCTTCGATCAAGACACGGTCAAAAACTATCTCCCCTGCGTTGTCAGCGAGAAAGACAACGTTCTTCGAATGTCTCAACAGATTGTAAATATCCCTAGTATCATCTATCGTCAACTCAGTGTTGGCGAAAAGACGATTTAGCTTCTTAAAGTCAAATTCGTGGCCTATTATATCAAATTCTATGAGGTTTCCAAGTATCGACACGATGCAGGCAGCTTTGAATCTCCCATAATCCGTTCGGCAGCCCTCTACGAATTCACGAGCTTTAGGGAGCATCTTCAAGGCTTGGATATTTGAGTGGTGCTTCACCTCACGGTAAGGGTCGTCATTCCCCGTTATCTTCTTGATCAGACGATCCCTTTTCGTTCCGATGGTTGCAGCAGTAGCTTCTGGAGAGAACTCGATGCTGAGTAATTCCAGAAGCTTGATCATCGCATTCAGCCTGATGCTTGTGTCACTAGTAGCTTTTTCGATCTCAGAGCAACCTCTCTGAAGAAGGCACGGTGCGCATTTGATATGAGCTTTCAAGTCATGGGTCGCCGCTTGTCGTTTTCTGAAGCGTGCGGTTACTGTACTGTAGAAAAAAGTTGGTTGTTCTTCCAAGTCAATGATGTTAGACTGATGTTGAAGCCTTTAGCGGCGTCTTCTTCGGCTGTCCTCCCTTTTTCCAAATGAGAACAGCGACCACTATCGCTATGCCCAATGCGAACCAAATGCTTAGGTAAGGTTCCACGAACTTCAGCCAGAAGATTCCGATCGCTACTGCTGAAGCGATCGACCAGAACAATCGATCTCCGAAACCCATAGGCATTTGAATGCCCTCTTTCCAAGTCTTCATGAGGTCTTGTATAAATGTGTTAGCAAGTGACTCAGAAAACGGCTCCTCCGTAATTCGATTCCTGCGCTCTATCGAAGGTTGTCGTGAGCATTCTTTAAAGACCATCCTGCGTTAACATTTAGTTTTAGGGGCAGTTCTAATGGCGAGGGAACCGCACCTTCTAGGCATAGATGTAGGTACCGAGGGTACGAAAGTCGCGCTGTTTGACATCAACGGGCGCGTTGTGAAAGATGCGTATGAGGAGTACGAATTAATATGTCCGAGAGCTGGCTGGGCAGAGCAGGACCCGGAGAAGTGGTGGCATGTGGTCTCCAAGAATGTTAAAGCGGTTCTTGCCTCATCGGATCTTCCGGTTGAGGAAGTGAGAGGGGTCGGTGTCTGCGGCCAGATGCATGCCCCAGTGCCGATAGACAAAGATGGGAGCCTGCTCTACCGTTCCCCGTCCCTCTGGTGCGATAAGAGAAACGCACCTCAATGCGAGAGACTCAAGTCAGTTGTCGATGAGGAACAGCTGATAAAGATCTCTGCCAATCCGATAACCACGCCGTGGACAGGGATAAAGATAATGTGGATGAAAGAAAATGCCTTTGAGATATACAAGAAGACCTACAAATTTCTGGTTCCGAAAGACTACATAGTCTACAAGCTAACCGGCGAGTCTTCCATAGATTGGTCGGAAGCTTCTGGGACCTTCCTCTTCGACGCCGAGAAGGAGAAATGGTCTGATGAGCTTGCAGGTGCGGTAGGAATAGATTTGGAGAAACTTCCGTCGATATACGCTTCTCATCAAGTTGTTGGAGAGATAACCTCTGAAGTAGAAAAAGCTACAGGCTTGCGTTCAGGAACACCCGTAGTTTCAGGCGGAGGAGACTTCCTATGCACCTTACTTGGTGCTGGTGTAGTTTCTGAAGGTCGAGCTGCGGACATCTCGGGCACAGCATCTATTGTGGCTTTCTATTCGAAGAAGCCTCCAATTGACCGTCGAATAATGAATCTTCACCATGTGGTCCCTGGATGGATTCCTTTTGGGATAGTTGAAGGAGGACTGCTGAGATGGTTCAAAGATGAGTTTGGGAAAGCGGAGAGAGAAGAGGCTGCTAGGAGAGGTTTGTCTCCTTACAAGATAATGGATGAGGAAGCGGCGAAGATCCCAGCTGGATCGGACGGGCTGGTGTTAATTCCCTACTTCATCGGCGAAAGGACTATGGGAAGCCCTTATGCGCGTGGAGTGTTCTTCGGCTTGACGTTGGCGCACAGAAGGGCCCATTTGATCAGAGCGATAATGGAGGGTATCACCTATGCGTCTAAGCAGAGTGTGGAAGTAGTCAAGCAGCTGGGCTTGAGACCTGACGCGTTCAGATTGATCGGCGGAGGAGCCGTCAGCCCTTTATGGAGACAAATCAAGGCAGATGTTTACGGGTTGCCGACACAAGTCTTAAGTACGTATCAAGGGGGCGTCTTGGGAGCTGCGATACTCGCCGGCGTGGGCGCTGGCATATTTAGGAATGCATCTTCAGCGGCCAATGAAATGGTTTCCGTCGTAGAGTCTTGCAACCCGATAGAGAAGAACTGCGAGACCTACCGTAAGCTATACAAGGTCTATGTGCAACTTCACGATTCTGTGCAAGTCCTCTACGATGAATTGGCGAAGATTCAAATGTAGCTTGAAAAGAGATCGTAATGATATCGTGGGAGGTGTAAAAACAAGCTGCGCGTTCTTGGGAATTCTCTATAAATTTATGGAAAGTCTTATAGCCTCCGCAAATGTCATTATGTTTTTGCGCAAAAGCGCTAGGTTGAGGAAAATGTGGAAAAAGCAGAGTAAACTTATTGCAGCGATAGCCATAGTGATCATAATCGTCGTGGGCATTGTAGTGGTGTGGTATGTAACAAGACCACCGCCTGCGCCTCGGAAAGTAACGTGGTCCGTGATCGCTGGATTCTACACTGATGCGATGAACAAGATAGCGAAAGACTTCACTGAGAAAACGGGTATACAGGTGGAGGTCATAGGGATCGATAACACCGTCCTCTATGAGAAGGAGGTTATGGAGTTAGCGGCGAAGACTGGAGCGTACGATGTCGTGACCATTGAGACGATGTGGATGTCAGAGTGGAGCCTCGCCCACTACTTAGAGCCGCTGGACGAGTATATTGCGAAAACTCCGAAAGAAGAAATCAACTTCGAGGACATTCTACCTCACTATAGAGTGCTGCTGAGCCGAGGCACGCATACCTATGGATTACCCTACTACACCTTTGACCAAGGATCGATCTTTAGAGCTGACCTTTACGAGAGGAAGGACATACAGGATCTATACTTCAACACTTACGGGCGAGCGTTGAGAAAGCCTGACCATACAATGACCTGGGAGGAATACTACGACATCTGCAAGTTCTTCTCCAAAGTAGTTCCTCAAGAATGGGTAACTCAACCGGGAAAGACATTCTATGGCCTCAGTATGATGGCAGGCAGGTTCGGCGAATCCCAAGATGAGTTCATGGCTTTGCTGTGGGGACACGGAATGGACTGGGTTGACAAAGACTACAACATAATAATTAACAATGAGCTAGGCGTGAAATGCATGCAGCAGTACGTAGACTTCTTAGCCCTTGCAGCGCCAAACTCCATAGAAATCACGTACGACGGTTGTGTCGGAAATCTAAGGAGCGGGATATGCCAAGGGTTCCTACAATTCTTCTTAGACCAGTGGCCTAACGCTATCAAGACAGAACAAGAGGTGCCGGGTGCCAAGATGGGGATCGGCACGCCTGTAGGAGGAAGAGGGTACACAGGTGTTTTCGCAGTAGGAATGAGCGCAGATTCAAAACATAAGGCAGACGCTTGGGAGTGGATAAAATACCTGTCAGGCGCTAAGGCTCAAAAAGACTTCGCCCTGATGGGAGGATCGACATGCAGAAGATCTGTACTGTATGATCCTGAATTCTACTCTACACCTGAGCTTGCGCACAAGTATGCACATTTGAAAGCAATTGCGGATTCAGCTGCACTATTGGAGACGCTTCCGGATTGGGAGAAGCCGCCGAGGATCTTTATGCTGCCTCAGTCCGCCAAGATCTACGTTGGGCCCTTCATTGATGTCATGTCGTTGTTAGCAAATCACCAGAAGACCGCTAAGGAAGCCGCGGATCTCATGGCTGACGAAATTGCCAAGATATCCGGTTGGTATCCTGAGCATAAGCCGCCTGCCGGTTGGACGCCTGGGTTTGAGAAACTGTCGCTACCAGTCTTCAAGGAACAATACTTGTCGTGGCTCTTTCAGCCGCTGTGTCTTGTCGGCGCAATATTGCCCTCGTTGAAGAGGCCGGACTGAACCGAAGCGAAGTAGAGAACAAACTCCCTCCTTTTTTTGAACAATGAAAAGAGTTGAGAATAGACGAAGTTCGAAAAAGAAAGATACATGCCTTGGATTATGGTATCCCCCTCTCTCATCATAGTTTTCGCACTTACTCTCTACCCGTTGTTCTACTCAATCTACTTGAGCACACGCAGTTATGACTTGACTGCGCTTTGGAAAGACGCCTTCATAGGTTTCGAGAATTATAGTCATGCATTGAATGAAGATGCGTATTTGGCTGAGGCATTGTTAGCAACCTTCAAGTTCGCAGCTGGATCTCTATTAGTTCAGATTCCGCTGGGTCTCGGAATAGCTCTTCTATTGAATAGGGAATTCAGAGGTCGGAGGCTTGTAAGAACCATAATTACGCTTCCGCTGGTGGCTGCGCCGATAGCCATCGGGCTCGTATGGAAATATATGTACGATATGAAATTTGGCATAATTCCATACTTCTTCCAAGTAGTTTTCGGGTCTTCGCCACATTGGTTGGCTGACTCAACAATGGCGTTGGTTTCGATAATAATCTACGATTCTTGGCAGTGGACTCCATTCGTAGCTCTGATACTTGTCGCAGGCTTGCAGGGTCTGCCGCAGGAGCCGTTTGAATCAGCGACTATATATGGCGCATCAGCGGTTCAGAGATTCAGGTATCTCACTCTACCAATGATTAGACCTCTGTTGGTTATCGTTGCCCTGCTGAGACTGATAGATCTCCTGAAGCTGTGGGATCCGGTTTGGGCGCTGACCCGAGGTGGTCCCGGCATCGCTACGCAAGTGGTGAGCTGGTATCTGTATAGGATAGGTTTCCTATACCTATGGGTGGGCTACACAGCGTCTATCGCGTTAATGTTCTTGTATCTTATCATAATTTTGAGCGTGATAGCTCTTAGGAGAATCGCAAGGCTCTGAGAGGTAGATGTCGACGATGACGAGTTCCAAGAATTCACCAACAAGCCTTGTTAAGAAGGCACTGATCTATTTAGCGGTGGCACTAATTCTTATAGCTACGCTCACTCCTCTTGTCTGGATGGTTGCTACCTCTATTAAGCCTGAACCAGATATCTTAGTTACACCGCCAAGATTCTTATTTACACCTACGCTCGATCACTATTGGTTTGCATTAGCGGCCCCTGAGGCTCCTCTGGTTCGCGGGCTGTATAACAGCTTGATAATCTCGTTGGCTACAATAGCTTTGGTTGTTCCGATCAGCGCGCTTGCCGCCTATGGGTTTGCCCGATACAATCTTGGTGGGGGGCATCTCCAATTCTACATATTGACTGTAAAGATGTTTCCGCCTATAGCTGCTATCATCCCATTTTTCGTGATCTTCCAGAATTTGAATTTGCTCGATAATGTGATCGCGCTCATCATACTCAACACGTTGTTCAATCTGCCTTTTGCGATCTGGCTTCTATACGGGTTTTTCAAGGAGATTCCAGCGGATCTAGAAGAGAGCGCTATGATTGAAGGGTCCACCAGATTCGAAGTCTTCCGAGAGATAGTTTTGCCGCTTGTGGCACCAGGACTGGCGGTTACAGCTATCTTCAGTATACTCTTCACATGGAACGAGTTCCTTTTTGCTTTCATACTCACTAGATCGCAAGCTGTTACGCTGACGGTTGCAGTCTCAGGCTTCTGGACTCACCGCGGAATTCTCTGGGGGCCGCTTAGTGCTGCCGCTACCGTTTGCGTTATTCCAATGTTCATCTTCGCCTTGATAATTCAGAGATATATAGTAAGGGGACTTACTTTCGGCGCCATCAAGTGATCGAGATTGCGGAATGAGGCTCGAATAGGCTAGAAAGGGCGGTCAAGAAATTTTGGGCAAAGTAGCTTTGAGGGGCATAACGAAGAGGTTCGGAGAGAAGATAGCGGTCAATAAACTGGATCTCGAGGTCGCTGATGGAGAATTTGTATGTCTTCTAGGTCCCTCTGGAGCTGGAAAGACCACGACTTTTCGGATTATCGCTGGAGTCGAAAGACCTGATGAAGGCGAGATCCAGATAGACGATGTGCTCGTCAACCAACTGCCTCCGAAAGATAGAGACATAGCTATGATGTTTCAGTCCTATGCCCTCTATCCTCATAAGACTGTGTATGAAAACATCGCGTACCCACTCAAGAAGAGAAGGTTATCGGATTCAGACATCAAGAATAGAGTAAATCAAGTCGCAGAGACGCTCGGGATATCTCCGCTTTTGGATCGGTTACCGAAGCAACTCAGTGGAGGCGAGAAGCAGAGAGTCGCGATGGGTAGGGCTATTGTCAGGCAACCCAAGGCGCTTCTTCTAGATGAGCCTTTGACAAACTTGGACGCCAAACTTAGGGAGCATATGAGGGGAGAATTCAAGCGGCTACGGAGAGAATTGAAGACAACAATAATCTTGGCTACACCTGACCAACTTGAAGCAATCAGCATGGGCGACAGGGTCGCTGTCATGAACTTCGGCAATCTGCTTCAATTTGATTCACCCGACGTCCTATACAATCATCCGACGAACCTATTCGTCGCGGGATTCATCGGAAGCCCTGCGATGAATCTTGTAGAATGCACGCTTGTAGATAGGAATGGACGCGTACTCTTAAATGCAGGCGACTTTACATACGACGTTTCGAGATTCAAAGATCAGATAAAGCAGCAAGCAACCAGTTCAGAGCTCAAGCTTGGGATAAGGCCTGAGCATATTTCAATGAGTAGGAGTCGCGCTCACGCAGAATGCTATGAAGCTGAAATCTACGTCGTGGAGCCTGCGAGGCCCGATATGGTCGTCGAGATAAGAATTGGCAAGATATTGTTGACTGCGTTAGCACCTGAGACTTTCAGGGCAAACATGGGCGACAAAGTATGGGTTAGTTTCGATCGAGAGAAGATACACATCTTCGACAAGAAGACTGAGAAGACTATCGTTTGAAAATAGGAACATCGGGGAGGTTAAACCGTAATGGCTGTGGTTAGACTGGAGAGCTTGACGAAGAGATTCGGGAACGTGGTGGCTGTCAACAACTTGAGTTTGGAAGTCAAAGACGGCGAGTTCGTTTCGTTTCTAGGTCCTTCGGGTTGCGGGAAGACGACGACGCTACGCATGATCGCCGGCGTAGAAAGACCAACGGACGGCAAAATCTACATTGATGATGTTGTAGTCAACGACCTTCCTTCGAAAGACAGGGACATCGCTATGGTGTTCCAATTCTATGTTATGTATCCTGCTATGAAGGTGTTTGATCAGATAGCGTTTCCCTTGAAGATGCGCGGAGCCTCCAAGGACGAAATAAAGAAGAGCGTAAGAGAAGTCGCTACGATACTCGGAATAGACCACCTTCTGAACTTCCCGGTAGGCGGTCTAACCATGGGCGAGAGACAGAGGATCGAGTTGGCACGAGCCATGGTGAGAAGGCCAAAGCTATACCTCCTCGATGAGCCTCTAACGAACTTGGACGCAAAGCTGCGAGCTCGCATGAGAGGAGAGCTGAAACGCTTGATAAAGACCTTGGGAACGACGACCATCTACGTCACCCACGATCAGCTGGAGGCGATCAGTATGGCTGACAGAATCGCCGTGATGACGCTGGGCTCGTTGCAGCAGTACGACACGCCTGAAAACATGTACGATCATCCAAAGAATCTTTTCGTTGCTGGTTTCATCGGTACCCCGGCGATCAACTTTGTCGACTGCAGCTTCGTTGAAAAGGATGGGAGAGGATTCTTGGATGCGGGGGAATTTCTCTACGACATAACCGAATTTCGAGAGAACGTAGCTAAAGATTCGACAAGCCCAGAACTCATTCTCGGCATAAGGCCGGAACATATCTCGGTTAACAAACAGCGCACAGGCGAGAACTCTATTGAAGCACAGGTTAATGTCGTGGAGCCCACGGGTAACCGCACGATCGTCCGTATGTCGGTCGGAAAACACCCGATGGTGGCGAACACAGGAGTTCTTGCGATTAGCCCTGATGAAAAAGTGTGGATAAGTTTCGACAGAACTAAAATACACATCTTTGACAAGAAGACCGAAAGAACAATAATCTGACAGTCTTTCTTGCTTGAGATTCTCTTCTGTCGTCAAATGTAGAATTTTAGCCTCTACTGGAACAAAAATCGGAAGTATCGTAAGAAGGATGACGTTAACGATAAGTGATGGGACGATGAAAAGATACAAGCTGGTTGAACCGAAGAAGATTGTCGTGGAAGAAGTAGAAATGCCGAAACCATCCTCAGGTCAATCGCTGATAGAGGTGAAGGCCTGTGGGATATGTGGAACTGATATACACGCTTACGATGGCAAACACCCTTTTATCTCAACGCCTATAGTTTTAGGGCACGAGTTCTCAGGAGTTCAAACTGAAACAGGGGCTCACGTAGTCGTTGAGCCCTCTCTAGTTTGCGGGAAATGCTACAACTGTAGAACAGGCAGATACAATATCTGCAACACATTGAAAGTCATTGGCTGCCAATCAGACGGAGCGTTCGCAGAGTACATAGCAGTACCAACGAACAAAGTCTTTCGGATCCCTAAGGAAATGAGTTTCGAAGAAGCGGCTCTAGTAGAACCTGCAGCTGTTGGAGTCCATGCTGCACGACAGGCTGGGATTCGTCAGCAAGATCGAATTGTCATATTCGGAGCTGGACCGATAGGGTTGATGACTCTTCAAGCTTCAAAAGGTCTCGGAGCGGGTGAAGTCGTCGTTGCTGATTTTTCGAAGGGCAGATTGGAATTAGCTAAGCAACTTGGAGCAGACCATGCAGTCGATGTTGCTGAGACTGATCTTGTTAAATGGGTTCAGAAGAATTTCGGACCTGACGGTATCGATAAAGTGCTTGAATGCGTAGGCGGCTCTCAGCAAACGACTTTGAAGCAAGCGATTGAGCTGGCGCGGAAGGGGACTCGAATAACAGTTGTCGGGGTCTTCCCGGGAAGCATACCGATAGAGATGAGTTTGCTCCAAGATAGAGAAATTGAGCTGGTTGGGTCTCTAATGTATTCTGGCGAAGACTTTCCAACGGCTATCGACCTCATCCATCGCGGGAAGATAGACGCAAAGAGATTGATTTCAAGAGTTTTTCCGATGGAGAGGATTACCGAGGCTTTTGAGCTGTTGGAAAGGGAAAGAGAAGGAATTATCAAAATCGTTTTGAAGCAATGAAGAGACGTAAGAGATCAGCCGAGATTCATGCAAACTAGTGATAGGAGAGAAGGCTTTTGAAAGTGGAAGAAGTTGGATTCGGTGTTTTCATAGGAGGTGCCACCCACGTAGGCGTTATTCCTGACATGGTGGTTGCCGCTGAAAGGCTTGGATACGATTCATTCTGGGTCTCAGATCATCTATTTCTCCCTTCGGTGTTCTATGAAGCCGTGGGAATGGACCCCAAAAAAGGAGAGTGCCCAGTTCTTGAAGCTTGGACAACTCTCTCAGCCGCTGCTGCAGTGACCAAGAAGGTTATGTTGGGGGTAGGTGTGACCCCTTTACCTCTTCGAGATCCTGCGATCCTCGCGAAACAGGTGGCGACAATTGACTACATCTCTGGAGGGAGAGTGATATTCGGCGCTGGTGCGGGTTGGAATCGTAGAGAGTTTGAAGCTTACGGAATCCGATGGGACAGCCATCCTGTGAGAATCGCCAAGATGCTTGAAGGGCTTGAAGTTATCAAGAGATTGTGGACTCAACCCCTTGCATCGTTTCAAGGCAGATACTATAAACTTAGGGAGGCACCTCTTTGGCCGAAGCCAATTCAAAAGCCGCATCCGCCGATATGGTTCGGCGGCGCTTCTCAATCGATAATGGAAGCTACAGCGCAGTACGGCGATGGGTGGGTACCATACTGCCCCACGGCGGGAGAGTTCAAGGAGAAATTCTCGAAACTCGAGAACATGATTGAGAAGGCAGGGAGATATGTACAAGAAATTGTGCCTGCTTGCGTCTTACTAGCTCACATGGCATCTGATCTAAATGTAGCGCGCGCCGCCATCGAATCGATTATAAAGTTACGAGGCAGCCGAACCTTGAAGTCTGAGAGATGGGAAGAGGCTGAGGAGACGATCATCTACGGAGGAGTAGACGACTGCATATCAAAGATTGAAGAATACTTGAAAATTGGAGTGAGACACATATTGCTTGAGATGATAATTCCCGGAGAGGCTTCGAATTGCATCAAGCTTTTTGGTGAAAGAGTTCTCCCATACTTCAAACAACAACGACGCTGACGCTGGATTCAATAGGTCTAGGCGCATAGCGTTTAGAAAGTGCTGATGTAGACTAACGAGTTATAATCGAAATTCTTTCTGTCTTGTGCTGGTCTTCAATATATTCCGCATGCACCAGCCTATGTGCCGTATCTTTTCTCAGAGGACGATCGGGAGTCGCCTCGTCTAAATATGTAGACAGACATGACTCAGTTACGACGGAAACGGAGAAGATGAAAAAGACAAGCTTCTAATGATCTATGGATATGAACTTGTGTTTCAAGAAATCAAGAACCTAGCCAGATCATGCTCGGAACTGATTCAGCAATAAGTTTCTGTAGAATCTTGGTGTATTATAATGAACGCGCGGCATTTGATTTGGAGAGGTCTATTAGAATTGTGTCGCCTATACTGGGTTTTCCAAGCTCCTCATACTCTTGTTGAGTGATCTCCATATCGATTCTTGCATCCCATTGGCTTGACGTAGGGCCGTGCCCTCCGACGATGACTGCTCCTGGGAATGATGTACCTAGCGTCTGTTGTATCTGGCTGATTACGTTCTGCGCGATCCGCTGCTCCTCTGTTTGAGGTATAGGCTCTATTCTAGCTTTCAGCCCACGCCTCAAGAGCATGAGTCGAACCATCCCGTTTGGAAGTCCTACGACCTGCTGAACCTTCAGCTCAAGCTTCATAGTGATCTCTCCTCAGAGAGAAGAGAGGGAACTATATGATATCTTTGACGGTCACTCAACCTATGATAGAGCTACATATCTGTAGCGCAGGCTAGTACTTCAGAGCGCCCGCTAGCTCTGAGATCTTGATATATCTCCAAATAATCCCGATGAATATGACGGCTGGGATGATGGAAAGAGTCAAAACAGTATACTGCGTCGCCCAATATACATCGGTAGATGTCGAAAGACTTGCGAGGAAGACAGGTAGTGTTTGAACTTCTATCTTCTCCAGGACGAATTGGGCGAACATGAACTCATTGTAGGATAGCACAAAAGAGAATAGCGAAACTGCCACTAAACCCGAGAGCGCGACCGGAAGTGAAATCTTTCGCATTGCTTGAAACATCGAGCATCCGTCCACCATGGCTGACTCCTCCAGATCGACAGGGATAGTTCGGAAGTACAGCGTCAAATACCAAATGCTGAACGGAAGAGTAATAACGCTGTGGATGAGAATCACTGAGAGCAGCGTATTCGATACCCCTAATTTGAAACAGATCACGTAGTAAGGAACGGCTAGAGCAACTGGTGGGATCAGTCTGCTCAAAAGGACGAAGACGAAAAATGGTGTACTTCCTCGAAATGTCATTCTTGCGAAGGAGTACGCTGCCATAGTACCTATGCTGATGTTTATGAGAGATACCGCTAGCGCAACTATGAAACTGTTCAGCATAATTCTAGGCAAGTAAAGTATGTTGAGAATGACGAGTGATCGCAGTGTATATCTTATCTCTGGATTCGACGTGAATTCGCCGTCGAAGAATATATAGTAGTAATAGTAGAACGTGATTCCATACGAAAACCACTTTGTCTCCTCGGGGAGAGTTCTCAGTTCAGTCTCTGTGAGAATACTGCCGATAAAAGTTGTGACTATTGGAAAGAGAGCAAAGAACACCAGTATAAAGGAGATGACATAGAGTAGAGCTTTCTTTCTTGCTCTCAAACTCACGCCTCCACGAAGCTGTACCTGTAGATCTTCTGGCCGGGAAGAACTCTCAGAATTACTAGGATAACAATCAATATTGTAATTCCAATTGTTATGGATAGGGCAGCGCCGCGGCCGAAGTCACCTAGGAGGAAAGACTCTGAGAAGGCATAGTATGAGATCATCCCCCATAGGCCTCCGGAAAAGACGTAGACGACATCGTACACTGTTATTGCCAACATGGCTTGGAACGCTGCCAAGATCACAACTGCTATTCTTATGAATGGAAATGTTACGTGTCTGAATCGTTGCCACGCATTCGCTCCATCCACTTGTGCAGAGTCAAGAAGCTCTTTAGGCACTAGTTGAAGGGTAGCCATGAGGATTACAACGCAGAATGGTAGTTGCTGCCAGACTTGAGCAATCATGATAAGAAATACCTCGACCAGTCTACCTCGCCCGAGGAAGTAGATGGGCTCATGTAGGATGCCTAGAGGGACCAATATCTTGTTGATCCAGCCGTAGCTGTGAAAGATCCATCGCCACATAAGCCCCGCCGACGCGGAGGGTATCGCCCAAGGTATCAAGATTAGAAACCTAACTATGCCTACGCCTTTGAACTGCTCGTTTAACGCCAAGCTAACACCTATGGCGAGTACTACAATCGTAACGACTGAGAGAATGGTGAAGACAAGAGTATTCAGAACAGCTTCAGAGAAATAGTGGCTGGAGATAACTCCTGCATAGTTCTTTAGGCCTATCCATTTTCCAATGTTTTGTGGTTCGAAAATTACGTACTTCACGACGCTGAGGTATATTGCGTATGAAAAAGGATAGATCGTGAAGAATCCAACTAACGCCAAAACAGGAAGAATCATAAGTATTCCGGTTCTTTCATGCGGTTTCACAGCGAATCTACCTGACTTTCTCTGTCAATTCTATACTCTCGGTAGTTCAAATAAAAAGGGGGTTTTGGGATACTCTAGATGTTACCAGCTAGCCTGCTTTAAGTTCGTTCCACTTGTCCGCCATCAAAGTTACGCATTTGTCGACGGTTATCTCTTTACTCAAAGCCTTCGCCAGAGCTTCCCTAAGTATGAATTCTATCCACCGACCATAAATCACTGGATGAGCTTCAGCGATCGCCTTACTGGCTTGGTCTTTGATCAATGCGGCAGCGCCCTCTCCGCCGTAGAACTCTCCGATAGACTTCGCTATGT
>Ga0209725_1000825_pt1 | contig 18277 bp, 16 predicted proteins | sample I18A1metaG_FD_184145 | JGI IMG/M metagenome (GOLD analysis project Ga0209725, IMG submission 184145) | Lake sediment bacterial and archeal communities from Gulf of Boni, Indonesia to study Microbial Dark Matter (Phase II) - ​I18A1 metaG... | ecosystem: Environmental > Aquatic > Freshwater > Lake... | reverse complement strand
AGAAGTACCCCGTCGCGAGCTGCCATAACCCACTCGATCACTGTTACTTCATCTGCTGGAAAACCTTCCTTGAACCATTTCACTAGAGTTTCATCGTAGAAATTTTCGAACCAAGGTAACACGTCTGGTTTCTTGAAATTGATTACAGCTTTGATCCTTTCTCGTGGGGTCATGAAGTTTCAACCCGTTTACTAGCTATTTCAATTCCGAGAATAGTTAAAGCATTTAGGTCAGTTGCATATAGACGAAAAGAAAGGGTGAGTGTTGGGAATGTCAGAATGGCAACCTCAGCAGTCGAGATGGGTTCCTGGGCTTCCAGCTGAAATAGTGCGTAAGATTCAACGAAAGAGGATAGGCGTCGACCCGCCGCTTAAGGCGCATCCTGAATTCAAGGTTAAGGTGTGGGATGATGCGCGTCAGTTCTATTCAGCATTCGCTAGGGATATGACGAAGCGGATTCTGGCCGCTTTCTTAGAAAAGCGTGAGATCTGGATGATTGCGCCCACTGGGCCTGTCCCACAATGGGTGATTTTCGCTAGGAATTTGAATGAGTATGGTCGGCTCTTCCAAGATTTCGATCTTGGCCATATGCATATAGTGATGATGGATGACTATGCTGATCCGCAAGGGCGAACGCCTTCGGTAGATGTGCTAGGGAGCTTCCAAAATACGATTCGCGTCAACTTCTGGGATCAGCTTGATAAGAAGATTCGAATGCCTTGGAAGCAGATTCTCTTCCCTACGAGTGAACTTGTGGAGGAGATTCCTCAGAAGATAATCGATGGCGGAGGGGTTGTCGATGTCGTATACGGCGGCATCGGTTGGGGTCTTCACTTCGCCTTCGTCGATCGTGAGGCTTTCACCTCAAAACGATGGGCCAATGGTGACCTTACAAAATGGAAGAAGCTCAGAGTCTTGAAGGCGATCGAACTTGATGCATCAACGATCTACCAGAATGCGCTACACACTTGGGGGAGCAACCAATGGGCTGTTCCCAGTCACGCGAACACAATTGGACCAGTCTTAATACTAGGCGATGAAGAGATTCAGGTGAGATACAGGTCTTTCTGGTGCGACGGCCTCTGCGCTGGACCTGAGATGACATGGCAACAGATGGCGGTTCACGTAGCGTTATACGCTAATCCTAATCCCGAGCTCCCAGCGACATTCCTTAAGACTCTAGCGGGCGAAGTAAATGTGATGACGCCTCTAGATCAGCCCATAAGCATTGTACCAAGATAATCTTCGTTTTTTTGGCATAATCGCATATGGGCTTGCGTAGGTCATCGTCCTCTGCTGATGGGCGCTAATGCCTAAACGTCGCTATGGTATGCCTCTAGATTAAACGGGCAGAGGCTCTAATTGATGGTCTGAAGTCAAGCGGTCAACGATGGTTCAGATCACCGAACGTAGTTATGGATAGATGATGCTAAGGTATCGAGACTGGAGCTTGGATTTTTGCTGACTTGTCTGCTGCTAAGACGACCTCTAAGGCGGCTCTAGCCTCCTCCGGCCTGATTACCGTGGGCCTCTCGCCTCTCATGACGCAGTTGATGAAGTAGCTGATCTCTTCTTTCAAGGCGCCTACTCGCTTCCCATGCATGACAGGCCAATGAATGGTATCAGGCAGTCTCCAGCCATCTTTATCATTTATCTGGAGGCACTCGTCAGAAACATCTATGTATATGGCTCCTTCAGTGCCGATTATCTCCATTCTGGCATCTATATTGAACGGTGTCTTGTCAGGGAGGAACCAAGCGTCCTCTGCTACGCCTACGGCGCCACTCCTAAACTTGTAGAGTGACCATGCCAAGTCGGGGTTTGGGAGGCCTCTAACGTTGACGGACTCCGCGTAGACCCTATTGATCTTATCCTTTGTATACCATAACATTAGGTCTGTGTCGTGGAGTGCATCATCCACAATGGATGAAACTCTCTGCAAGTAGTGTCCACTAATCTTCGCTGGTATATTCCTTCTAGCGTAGATCCCTACAATCCTGCCTATCTTCCCTTGCTCAATCTCCTCCTTCGCCACAACGTATCTGGTGTCGAACCTCAAGATGTGAGCGACCATGAAGAATACGTTTGCCTTTCGAGTGGCTTCGATCATGTCATCAGCATCTTTCAAGTTCATGGCGATCGGCTTCTCCAGAAGAATATGTTTCCCAGCCTCCGCCGCGATTATAGTCGGTTCTCTATGCTCATTCTCAGCTGTAACTATACTAACCGCCTCAATCTCTTTGTCTTGAAGCATCTTTCGTACATCGGTATACCATCTCTTAGCTCCATATTTGGAAGCTACTTCCTTGGCACGTGCCTCTCTCCGCGAACATACTGCCACCAGATTCACGTTCGGGAGATCGGATGCCACATGAGTATGTTTCTCACCGAATTGACCCAGTCCAATTACTCCATATCCAACTTGACGCATGATATTTCCCTTCGTACATGAAGTCAGGCATACTAGCCTATATTACTATCCACGTTTAGGACAGGTTAAAAATTGTTGAATCTAACCGCTTGATCGCCGCAGGTGAACAACTCTTCCGGTCTTGGCCGATTCATATGCTGCACACACGACCTGTTGATTTTTAGTGGCCTCCTCTCCTGAATTGATCGGTTCCAAGTCTTTGAGGATACAGTCTGCGAAGTGCTCGATCTCAGCTCTATAAATATTCTGAACCGGCGGCTCGATATCCTCAATACGCATGCCGGTCTGCGCTCGAGTTTGTGCTGCCTCATACCCCTTGGCAGCTTCACTTGTGTACAGAGTTAACTTCCCACTCGAGGATTGCCCTATCGTCCCCTTGGCAAGGATACAGCCTTTCGTCCCGTATAGTTCTAAGAAGTTCTGTGCAGCTGCGTCTGGAATGTTAAAGTAGTTGTCTACGATTCCATGAGCTCCACTTCTGAATCTCAAGATGGTTGTCGCTGTATCCTCCACCGGATACGCGTGAGTGATAGTATTAGTGAAAGCTGTCACATGCGACACTTCACCGAAGAACATTCTGAGCAGGTCTATGCAATGTATCCCCATATCTATGAGGGTCCCTCCCCCACCGAGCTTAGGGTCTTGCCTCCAAGCGTCCTCTATAGGCGGATACCAGCATGTGAGTTGAGCTCTACTCATGACGGGTTGACCTATCATACCTTCAGCGATTAATTCGCGAGCCTTCTGGTGGCATGAGTGAAAACGCATCATGAAGCCGACCATGAGCTTGATCCTAATTCGTCTACAGATTCGAACTATCTTCCTACAGTCTTCTACATTGAGGGCGAGCGGCTTTTCGCATAGAACATGCTTCCCAGCCTTCGCAGCCATCTCTACATGTTTTCTATGGAGGTAGTTAGGTGAAGCAATGTATACGGCTTCCACATTACCATCTTTGACGAGGTCTTCCTCCTTAGTGTAAAACTTCCCTACATTGTATTTGCGCGCTACTCTTTCCACAATGTCGGATTTCACATCCATTACAGCTACAAGCTTTGAGTTATCTGCTGGAACTATCCCCTCTGGGATAGTTCTCCTATCAGCTATGCCTCCAGCTCCGATTACTCCCCAATTCACACTCAATCCTAGCAGCTCCTTCATCAGTTAAAAAGGGGAAAATTTAGGTAGTTCTACTTTGCGTATGCTTCACAAACTTTCTTGATAGCTGCTATTGCATCATCAAGGTCAGACTGCTGTACTGTCGGGTGGACGAGTAGCCAGAATGTCTTAGCACCTAGTTTTCTGGCGTTTGGGCAGAGGGTCCCTTTATAGCTCAGTTTTCCGGTATACCAAGGTCTCGCGAAGGGCGCTTGGGATCTACCGAAGCCGACCATCTTCTGGAAGACTTCCTCCCGATAGTTCTCTGGTGGAACTCCGGGATGGCTCGGTATCCCTTCCTTCTTGAGAGCTTCAATAAACTGGTCTCTAGTACACCTCAGCTTCTGAGGGTTGATTGTTGCAGCATACTTGTAGAAGCTGTGCTTCACGTAGGGTGCTTCGTATGGCGGATCGACCTGTGGAATCTCCTTCAAGTGTTCTGATAGATAGTGAGCGTTCTCCCTTCTCTTCTCAACCCATCCATCCAACCGTTTCAAAGCAACGAGGCCTACGGCAGCTTGCATCTCCGTCATTCTATAGTTGTAGCCCATTCTATGGTGTATGTAGGTGTGGAGGGCTTCCATCTCGAGTAGGCTCCGATGCTCCTCCTCCCAATATCCATGATCTTTGAAGGATCTCGCGATCTCAGCCATCTCATCATCATTCGTCGTCACGGCGCCACCCTCTCCGCCGGTAGTGAAGATCTTGTCTTGGCAGAAACTGAAGGATGCTAGATGGCCTATCGACCCGATCTTTCTGCCCTTATACTCAGCACCATGGGCTTGAGCTGCATCTTCGATTACTACGAGATCATTCTCTTCAGCGAGTTCCATGATCGGGTCCATCTCAGCTGGATGCCCGTGCAAGTGGACAGGTATCATAGCTCTGGTTCTCTTCGTTATCTTCTTCTTCACCGATTCGGGATCTAGGTTGTACGTCTTGGGATCTATATCAGCGAATACCGGAACTGCTGTTTGATGAAGGCATGCTGCTGCCGTAGCTATGAAGGTGTATGAGGGAACTATGACTTCGTCTCCAGGCCCAACTTGAGCTGCTGCCAGTGCTACATGTAGCGCACTCGTTCCGCTATTGACGATTATGCAGTTTTTGACGTTACAGTATTCAGCAAATCTCTTCTGGAACTCCATGCCTTTAGTTCCAGTCCAGTAGTTGACCTTCCCTGAATCTAAGACCTCACGAACTGCCTGCTTCTCTTCCTCCCAGAACCATGGCCAAGGTGGGTAGGGCTTATCCCTAACAGGAGCGCCTCCCTCGATCGCCAGTTTCTCCATCAATTACTTAACCTCATTTTCTGTTCTGAATCGAAAGAGCATATATAGATTTCTTGAAGACTCGTTTGAAGAGGGGGAGCGAGTCTACTTAAGTAAGGGTAGCTTCACCTTCTCGCCGCGCTCTTGCGAAATCATGGCGGCGAAGATCGCCTCATGAGTGTTCACAGCGTCCTCTAGGTTGCAGTGGGACTCCGTCTCCTTCAAGATGCAATCGACGAAATGGTCTACTTCCCCTCTGAAAGGATGATGGGTTACCTCAGGCGTATCCGGCAGAATGGTCGGTATCTCAACCCAGCCTGTCTGACCTGGAAACTTTCTAGACCAGACTCTATTCTCCTTTATAGTTCCTTTATCTCCGAAGATTGAGATTGGAAAGCTGTAGGGTTGAAAGCAGTCGAAGTTGGACGAGACCTTTCCTAAGATGCCGTTCTCAAATTTCACTAGCATAACCTCGAAGCCGGGCCAGTCTATATCTCGACCTTTTCTATAGCCTCCAGCATAGGAATATACCTCGGCTATATTTGCGGCCTTATACCGATCCTTCTCTGCAAACCATCTTAAGGCATCTAGTCCGTGGCAGCCGGCGACGAGGAAGGAGTCTACAGCTATCTCCTTCTTCTGAGCCCATTCCCAACCCGACCACCAGTCGCCCACATGGGATTGATAGTCTGTCTCAACATAGTATACGTTACCTAGGAAGTCATCAGCTATCATAGATTTTATCGTCTCGAATAGTGGATTCCATCTTAACACAAAGCCTACAAGAGTCTTCACTTTCGCTCTCCGAACAGCATCTCTCATCGCCTTAAGGTCTTCCAAACTTGTTGCAGCAGGCTTCTCTATGAGGATATGCTTCCCAGCTTCAGCTGCTTGAATCACTTCCCTAGCGTGAAGGTGCTGAGGCGTACAGATAGAGACTACATCCAGATCATCTTGTTCTAGCATCTTCTGATATTCTGTGTAAAATTTCACATCCGTCAATCCAGCTTCCTTCGCTCTAGCTTCGCAGCTTGAAAGCTTTCTACTGGATATCGCGACAATCTTGGTGTGGGGGTTCCTCTTGAAAGCATCGATATGCTGTGTAGATACCCATCCGGCCCCGTGTATACCAACACCCAATTTCTCAGACATACACTCCGCACCACATTGCAGATCGAATCTCTACGAATTAAGACTTTTCGCCTCCACAAACACTTCTCCACAGGCCTTGAAAATCTCAGCCGCAACCGTCTTGAGCGAGATCTACTCAGGAGGCATAAATATGATTCAAGACTTGACGTCTCTGGTCATACTTAGACTAGAAAGAAACGATCTGTGGCCGAGTCGATTTGGCGAAGAAGTATAAAGCATTCATCCTGCTAGTTCCTCAAGATATCTCAGTTCCTGCCTACCTTTCCATCCTTGATAGATCTCAGGTGAGCATGGAACTCCGCATGTCTCCTGAATCGGAAGGGGGTTCACCTTCAGCGCGACAACGGTCTCCCTTACCTCTCTTAGATTGGTCAAGGGCGCCAAAACCATATTATTCGGACTCAAACTGAAGAATTGTATTATCTGCTTAATTCCGAACTCCTTTCCACAGGGCTTCCTCTCATCTTCACGAGGATTGCTGAAGGATGGCGTGTTACCGCCCAGAAGCAAGGGCTTCCTTTTATTGATTGCAGCCATAGCCTCAGCCGTGAAGTAGGGTGCATTCAAGTTGTATCTCTCGTCAAAACTCAAATGGTCGGGGGTGTAGTTGTTGAAATCTACGATAAACGCGTCACCTTCCCTTAAAAGCTTCAAGCCTTTCTCTATTTGAGAAACATCAACAGCTTCTCCAGGCTTCACTTTTACGTGGACCACGACAGCTCGGAATAGATCGTAGGCTTGACCTCTTGCCCTAAAACCGTCGGCTGCCCATGTACCGTTATCTCCGAACACTGATTTCACGTGCCTTCTGGTCTCAACGTAAGTTCCATGCAAGCTTGTAAATAGAAACCTGTGGTAAAGTATGCCCTTATGCTCCACATTCTCTATCTTAACCTGAGGAGTTACAGCAGGGTAGAAATTCATTCCGTCTGTAAGCTCTAGACCGACTCTAACGACTTGAGGCAACCCTCTTCTAGACATTTCTCATCAGCGACCCCTATCGACCATATACCGCATTGACTCTCTTATTGTCTATATGCAGCTCCTTCAAGCTCGCAGTCCACTTTGCGAGCATGTTCTCTTCTAAACTAGTTTTGAGGTAGCCAGAAAATTAGTTTTTCGACCTGTGCATCAGGAGGTTCTTATCAGTCATATCAAAATATTTTTAGCTGGAAGAATGCAACTGGATAACCACCGGTTTAAGCAAAGAGGGAAAGATATGGCGCGAGTAGCGCTGGAAAAGGTAGGAAAGAGCTTCGGGAAAACCGTGGCGGTAAACAACCTTAGTCTTGAGGTCAGGGACGGCGAGCTCGTCTGCCTTTTGGGTCCTTCAGGTTCTGGAAAAACGACTACCTTAAGGATGATCGCGGGGCTAGAAAAACCTGACGAAGGCAGGATATACATCGACGATAGGGTAGTGAACGACTTACCGCCCCCTGATAGAGATATTGCAATGGTTTTCCAGTTCCCGGTGATCTACCCAGGAACGAATGTTCGAGACAATTTAGAATTTCCGCTTAGGCAAAGAGGATATCGAGACGAAGATGTCAAGAAGAGGGTGGTGGAAATCGCTGAGATACTTAAGATCCGACCTATATTGGGTGAAGCAGCCTCTGATCTAAATATCAGTGAGAGGCAGAGAGTTGCTCTCGGAAGAGCCCTAGTGAGAAAGCCGAAGGCCCTTCTGCTCGACGAAGCTCTGACAAACCTAGAAACAGGACTAAAATTGATGATGATAGCTGAATTGAAAAAATTGCATGAAGAGCTTCGTCAGACAACTATCTATGTTACGCACGATCAATCTGAGGCCATGATGATGGCTGATAGAATAGCCGTCTTCAATCTAGGCGTTTTGCAGCAACATGATACGCCAGAGAGACTCTATAGTGACCCCAAAAACCTATTCGTCGCGGGATTTATTGGAAGCCCGCCTATGAACTTCCTTGAATGTAGGTTCGATGAGAAGAAAGGCATTTTGGCCGCAGAGAATTTTCAGATAGATGTCTCAGGATCTAAAGATACAATTCAAGAAAGAGCTACGAGCCCAGAAATCATACTGGGTATTAGACCGGAACATATATCGATTCATAAGATGTGCCGAGAGAAAGGTCATATGAAAGGCAAAGTGGATATGGCTGAGTTCGTTGGAGATTATCTATCTCTAGACGTTCAATTAGATGGAAAAACTGTGAAAGTGTTAAGCCCAACCTCCGTCGAAATCGAACTGGGAGAAGAGATGTGCATTGAATTCGAAAAGTTCCATTTGTTTGACAAGCAAACTGAAGAACAGATAATTGGGTGAAATCATGCCCAAAATCTATTTGAAAAATCTAACCAAAAAGTATGGAAAAAGGGTCGCTGTGGACAATGTCAGTCTAGAGATCGATGATGGAGAGTTCGCTTGCCTCCTCGGTCCTCCTGGTTCAGGTAGGACGACGGTCCTCAAGTTGATTGCAGGTCTAGAGAGTCCGGATTCGGGCGAGATATTCATCGGCGATCGATTAGTAAACAGACTGCCGCCTCAAGAGAGAGGGGTTTCCATGATGTTCGAATCCCTAGCTCTATATCCTCACATGACTGTTCGTAAGAATTTAGCCTTCCCATTAGGGAAGTTGAAGTTGTCCCAGAAAGAAATAGATGAAAGTGTTAGGGAAATTGCTCATCTGCTCAGAATAGATCAATTACTGGATAGGAGGCCAGCACAACTTAGCGGCGGTGAAAGACAGAGGGTCGCTTTGGGAAGAGCCTTGGTAAAAAAGCCAAGTGTACTTCTTCTTGATGAGCCTTTAGGCCACTTGGATGCAAAACTGAGATTATATGCTAGGGTTGAAATTAAGAAGGTCCAGAGGGAATTAAAGCAGACTGCCGTGATGTCAACATTTGATTCACTGGACGCCATATCGACAGCTGATAGAATAGCTTTGATGAAAGACGGAAAAGTAGTTCAGTTTGACACGCCGAGAAAAATCTATGATAAACCGAAAAGCATCTTCGTTGCTTCATCGATCGGTTCACCGTCGATGAATTTGATCAAGGGTATCCTAAAGAAGAAAAATGAGAGCGTGGGCCTTTCCTGTAAGGATTTTGAATTGGACGCAACGAAATACAAAGATTTGCTTTATGATAAGATCGATTCTGAGGTGACTTTAGGAATTAGACCCTCAGATGTTAGAGTTTCCAAAACTCCTCCTGGAATCGAATCATACGTGTTTGTGGTCGAACCCGTTGGGCATGAGAAGATCTTGACTTTGAAGTTTAAGGAAACTATGATTGTAGCAAAGGCTCCATTAGATATGAGTTTCAAACCAGGCGAAAAGCTCTGGATTGAACCCGATATCGATAGAATCCATCTATTCGATAAAGCTGGTGAATCTATAATCTAGGTCTACTTTACAGCTCCTGCTACAAGCCCGCTTATCAGATACCGCCTAAACAGGATTACTACTATAACAGCCGGTATTATCCCTATTATCCCCATAGAACATATCAGTCCCTTGGTAACCCTCGGTACAGCGACAGCTGATCCTATAATCACAGGTATCGTTCGTGAAGCTGCTGATTGGGTTAAGAGTAGAGTGAAAAAGAATTCTCCATATGAAATCATGAATGAGGTTATGCCGATAGCAACTATCGCTGGTTTGATCAGCGGGAACGTTATCTTTCTCAATGTCTCTAAATAGGAGTATCCTTCAACTCTAGCGGCATCCTCTATATCCATTGGAACTGTTAGCAGGTAAGTATTCAGAATCCATATAGTGAAAGGCATCGTGAACATTATATGAACCAATATCACAGCTAGCAAGCTATCGAGGAGCCCAACGCTTCTAACTATCACATAGTAGGGAATTGCTATAACCACTGGAGGTATCAGCCTTCCAGCAATTGACGCGAAGAAAAGTGGCATGTCACCTTTGAACCTAATTCTAGTTATGCCGAAAGCTCCTAAAGTTCCCGATATGATGTTATAAATCATCACTGTAACGCCAACTATCACACTGTTGACTATGGATCTCGGAAAATCCTTCATAACACCAGGTATAAAGAGAGATAATGCTTGACCTTGTTCCAAGAAATATTTAACCGCTGATTCAACGTCGAAGGCGAACCAATAGTTATTGATCGAAGGGTTCGGTGGGAGGTAGTATGGCGGCACAGTATAGATCTCAACCTCAGTTTGGAGACTCAAATTTGCCATCCAGTAGATTGGAAATAGGACCCACGAAGCAAGGACTATGGCTGCCAAGTATAATCCGATTCTACTCCACTGCATCTCCAATCTACACCCTTAACCTCAAGCGTCCCAGCCTAAGAGCGCGGAAGTACAAGTAGATCAACAGTACAGTTACCGCTAGAATAATTATCGTAGTAGCTCCAGCCTGCCCAAAGTTTAGGAAGTAAAACATCTTTTCATAGGTGAAGTATGTTATCAACTTCGTAAAGTTGGCCGGCCCGCCTACGGTTACAACATAGATAGGGTCGAAGCACCATAAGGCCATGAGAGATGCATATACAAGTACTATGAATAGTATCGGCTTCAGCCAGTTGAAAGTAACAATCTTGAAATGGGCCAGTGGTTTGGCTCCATCTATCAATGCTGCTTCATGCAGTTCCTTCGGTATGGATTGAATTCCAGCCAAGAATAACAAGGTTGGTAAAGGTGTTTGAACCCAAACGTAGGTCAAAGCTACGATCAACATGGCAGGCCAATGCATTGATAACCAAGATTGGTACTCGTTAATCAAACCTAGTTTTAGCATGACATCATTGAATAGTCCGAAGTTGAAATCGAAAATGAACCTGTAGATGGACCCGCTGACAACTACAGGTATCCCCCACGGGACTAAAGCAAGAACCTGCAGCACCTTGACGCCTCTGAAGTTCTTTGAGAGGAGTAGAGCCTCTCCCAGTGACAGTAGTGTTATCAGAGGTATCGTAAGCACTGCAAATATTATCGTAGATCTCACTGAAGTTTGAAATACAGAATCGGATGAGAGAGCAACATAATTGCCAAGGCCTGTGAAATGGGGAGGAACTTCCGTCTTCAAATTGTAGAACGTAAAACCTAGGTAGAAAGCATATGCTAGGGGGTAAAAGCCGAACAAAAAAAGAGGGGTTAACGCAGGTACTAGACATAATGCTAGTACCTTTACCTTGGAACTCATCCTACATGCCGGCTTCTTTCTTTGACGTAATCCAATCGTTAGCTATGTCCTTCAAGAACGCCACAATATCGCTATCGCTGGGTTTAGTAGCGGCTGTCATTAGTCCCTCGAACTTTGGCATAACTCTGCCGCCGGCTTCGCTACTTGGCGAGCTGAACCAGTCACCCCACCAAGGTGTCTGCATTGGGTCTCTCCATAACGCAGGAGATAGCTTTTGATACTGTTGCAGTAGAACATCCGTGTTTATTTTCAGTTTCTCCATGACTTCAATGCTCGTCGGATCTTCATTTACAGCCTTGTAAGCGGAAGTTACACCGTATTTGTCGATGAGTCTTTTACATACGAAGAATGTTCCTTTCTCGTAGTCCGGTTTTGCGTTGGTCGTCTTTCCACCTGCGTATTCCATTACTTTCCAAACTGCGTCTTGGGCACCCTTCCCTCTGTCCACACATGCTTTTGAGACGTTGTAGGTAGCGGCGTGGTAGACAGCGTATCCTGAGCCGGGGTTCATCGCGATCTTTATGTTGCCGGTCTCTTTCATTTCCGATGAGTTAGCGGCCGCTACGTCGTAATCAGGGAAGGCTAAGGCGAAAGATACTGTGCCTGAGCCGATAGCGGTTGTTATTCCGGATTCATCGTATTCTCTAATTCCCGGCGATATCGTTTTATCAACGAAGACTCTGTCTAGGAACCATTTCACAGCATCGTAGAAAGGTGTTCCCTTTTCGGCAAAGATCGGATTGAAGTTTTCATCGAACAAGTAGCGGACGCCTGGTTTAGGCTCTACGTTCCCTATCATGATGTTGTACCACATACCCGGGAAGCCCCAAGACCATAGTGCGCCGATTGGGTACTCAGCGATCTTCTTCTTCTTGATCGCTAACGCTTGTTCAGCAAGCTCGTCATAGGTTTTAGGAGGAGCATCGAACCCAGCTTCTTTGATATGCCTTTCATTAATTGCAAGATCATATGGACCAAGCCAATAGCATAATCCGTGGACCTTGCCTGTCATTGGATTTATGTGGAAGTCTCGAACGCCGGGATACATATCGTCAAGGTACTTCCTCGCCTGAGGAGCATAATCCTCTATGTCTGTTATCCACTTCTTGTACTGCAGAAAGTACACGACATCAGGTGTTGAGTAATGTATGTCCGGCGGATTTCCAGCTTGGTATCTCGTGTATAGGTTTGTAGTGTATGCACCACCAATGTCTGTAACGGTTATCTGCACGTCAGGATTATTCTCGTTGAAGAGCCTCGCGTTATCATTGACTAGTTCAACTCCCCAAGGCCAGATACCCCATTCAATTTTCTCAACCTTTCCCGGCGTCGGCGTTGGCGTAGGTGTTGGAGTTGGTGTTGGCGTTGGGGTCGGCGTAGGTGTAGGCGTGGGCGCAGGCAACGTAGCGTAGTATCCAGCGGCTGCCACAACAGCCACTACGACGACTCCTCCAGCTACCGCGATATATTTTCGTCTTGAGACCTTCTTTTCTTCCGTCAACTTTGTTCACCTTAACATTTTCCTCGGAGTCCTATTCCCACATGTACTGTATTTTAATTTTCCGATGGCCTCAGGATTGTTGTGAATTCCGCTTGAGCTTGTTTAAGCCACTATATCTGATCTGTTTGCTTAGTCTTGTTTGTCAACTCGATTGAGTTATTCTATTTCCTATACACAGATTTTACATAGGCTGGGGAAGGATACTTGAGTGTCGGAGGCATGACGCAGTGAAGCTTTCGGTGAATGTCGGATCTTTCGCCCTTGAAGGTTACGGGTTCAAGAGGCATGTCGAGTTGGCTTCAAAACTGGGATTTCAAGCAGTTGAACTATGGATCGATAGGAAGAATCTTTGGCCGCTCAAATTGAAGAAGCCCCTGCGTCAAAGGGCTCTCCAAGTAATAAAGTCATATGGCCTTACTGTAACCTCACTCTGTCCTATCCCTTTTAGTGCTAAGAAATGGGAGGAATTTGGGTTTGAATTCAATCTAGCGGATCAAGATCCGGGTAGAAGAAGGATGGCTGTGAAGTTCTACAACTCAGCCTTGGATCTGGCGTCTAATCTCGGAGCTAAAGCAATCATAGTTCTCCCCGGCAAGATGGAGGAGCCAAACCTGATGAAGTCGAAGGCATCCTTCCGTAACTACTTTGAGAGAGCCGTGGAAAGCTTGAAAGATTGTAGTAGGCACGCTGAAGGCGTCGGCGTCTGCTTAGGCGTGGAGAACGCTGTTGTAGGCAATTTCATAGATAGGCCTGAGGAGATGGCTTCGATCGTTGACGAGGTCTCTTCAGAGTATGTGAAAGCATACTTAGACATCTCCAATGCCAATGTATTCTTTCCGCCGACGCGATATATCGAAACGTTGAGAGGGCGACTTCTGGGCTGCATCCATGTCTCTGACAATGATGGCACCTATGCGTGGCACCTTCCGATCGGAATGGGCAAGATAGATTATAGAGGCGTTATTCAGAAACTGAAGGAGATACATTGGGATGGATATCTTGTTCCAGAGATCTTCTACTCGAAGGACCCGGTGAAGGGGGTTAGAGATTCAAAGGTCAAGCTTGAGGGCTTAATCAAAGAGTTAGGTGTGTGAATAGTCTCAAAATCTATTTTAGTGGAAGAGGATGTGTAGTTTCATTTAGGATGTGGGATTCTTGGAGAAGAAGATTGGAGTCGTAGTTGTTGGATACGGCTTCATGGGTACAACTCATCTGGAGTCTTGGTCATCGATACCTGAAGCTCGAATACTAGGCGTAGTTGGGAGACATAAGGCGAAGGCTCAACACATAGCGAAGAAGTATAAGGTCAAGGTCTACCCTTCACTTGAGTCTGCTATTAAGAAACGCGAAGTGGACGTGGTGGATATATGCACGCCTACGTTCACGCATTGTCCTTTAGTTGTTCAAGCAGCTGAAGCTGGGAAGCATGTTTTCGTAGAGAAGCCTATAGCTCTAACCCTTCGTGACGCGGATGCTATGATTAAAGCTGCTGAGAGGAGTCGAGTTAAGTTCATGGTCGCACACTGCCTCAGGTTCTTCCCAGAGTATGTGAAGGTCAAAGAAATAGTTTCTCAAGGAACTATTGGAGAGCCGGTGATGGCTAGGGCTCATCGTTCGGGCCCGTTGCCTAGGTGGGGTAGAGACAATTGGTTCTTGGACAAGAGTAAGAGCGGAGGAGTGGCCGTAGATTTAGCTATCCACGACGTAGACTTTCTAAGATGGTGCTTCTCAGATGAAGTCCGTAGGGTATACGCCTCCGTCAATAGGCTTGTAAAGAAGGGTGGGACCTCATCTGACCACGCGCTCATTATCCTTAGATTCAAGCAGGATGCCATAGCTCACGTTGAGGCCAGCTGGGCTGTTCCTGACCAAGCTCCTTTCACTACATATTTCGAGCTTGCAGGAACGAAGGGGTGGTTGAGCGTCGATAATAGCTCTGTAGTGCCTGTGACTGTGATGTCGAATGGGAGGGTTGATAGGTTCAGCCCCGACACTATGCCCTGGATTACGGGCATGCCTTTCCCAATAGACCCGTATTATCGAGAGACGCGCCACTTCGTAGACTGTATCATGAAGGATGAACAGCCGGTGACTGGAGGTAGGGAGGCTAGAAGTAGCTTGGAGGTATGTTTAGCAGCCCTCCAGTCTGCTAACACTCAGTGTCCTGTCGATCTTCCGTTGGGGGTGAAGTGATGGGACCGATCAATATGGCTCTGCTGAGTTTCGCACACTTCCACGGCTACAGCTATGCTAGAGCTGTCAAGGATCTTCCTGAAGCCAGATTGATCGCTGTAGCAGACGATGATGTACCTAGAGGGAAGGAGGCGGCTCAACGTTATGGGGTTGAGTTCTACCAGAACTACTCTGAAGTCTTGAAAAGGAAAGACGTGGATGCAGTCATCATAGCGGCTGAGAATGCTAAGCATGCTCAGATCGCTATAGATGCTGCTGAAGCAAAGAAGCACATCCTCTGCGAGAAACCTATCGCGACAAAGCTCTCTGATGCAGATTCAATGTTAAGAGCCGTTAAGAATGCTGGTGTGAAGTTCCAGACATGCTTCGTCATGAGATACCATACAGCTGCCAACCTGATATATAGCGTTCTGAAGAGAGGCGACATTGGAAAAGTTGTCGCTATGACTGGAACGAATCAGTTGAAGCGGTTGATGAGCGGATGGTTCATTGAGCCTGAGCTGTCTGGGGGTGGAGCCGTTATGGATCACACAGTCCATCTTGCAGACATGATGCGTTGGTATACAGGAAGCGAAGCTGAGAGAGTCTACTGTGAGATTGGGAAGAACGTGAATAGGGACTTCAAGGTTGAGGACTGCTTTCTAACCATGGTCAACTTCAGGAATGGAGCTGTCGGAACTATAGACGGTAGCTGGAATAGACCTGCTTCGTATCACACTTGGGGGCACCTCACCATGGAGGTGATCGGAACAGAAGGCATGGTATTGCTAGATGCGTTCAGGCAGGTCGTCTATGTGGTTCAATCTGAAGCCCCTAGCAACAGGTTAGAATGGGTAGGATGGGGCTGCGATCCTGACAAAGAGATGATCAGAGATTTCATGAAGTGCATAAGAGAAGACTTGAAGCCTAAGGCAAGCGGCTTCGATGGGAGGCAAGCTCTAGAGATTACACTCGCGTCGTATAAATCTGCGAAGAAAGGAGCGCCGGTAACGCTCCCCATGCAATCCTAAACCTCTTCATAAAACACTTCTATTTTTCTTGGATGACAGAGAATTCTATCGTGGAGAACTTCCAACTCTCCTCTGAGTTGCCCATACGCCTGTTAGGATTAACACCATACCTAGAATGAAGAACGCTTTGATCTCCTCCCTTAGCATGAAGTGTGAAAGCAATACGGCGAAGAGAGGACTGAAATATATGAAGGAGCTTGCTCTTGTGGCTTCAATTCTTTTCAGGCAGTAGTAATAGAAGAAGTACGCTACTCCTGAGAGAATTCCCCAATATAAAGTGAGGGAGAAAGCTATGAGAGACATTTTGGCTAACTCTCCAAATCCTTCAGTTGCCCCAACTAGAATTATGAGGAATATTGAACCTGAGAGACTTGCTATGATGGTCGCCGCCATAGGGTCGAGATTGGCTAAGATTCTTCTTCCTATCACTGTGTAAGATGCTGCTGAAACAGCTCCAGCCAAGGAGAGGAGGCATCCGAAGATATTAAGAGATGAAACATCCAACGTACCGCCTGTACTTGTGACCACGAATACAACCCCGGCAAAGGCTACGAGGACCCCTGAATAGTTCAATCGGCTGAGCTTCTCATCGAGTACCAGTGCAGAGATTAAAGCCACAAAGATCGTGCTCGTCGCTATCAGTATGCTATTGGTTGAAGCTGGAATCTTTTGGAGTGCTGAAAAGCTTAGGATCGGGTACAGAAAGAACATGATTATGCCTGATAAGAATGTGAACGTGAGGACTTTACCTCTGGCATTCCTTAAAGCCCAAAACCTTCTCTCAAAACCCAATATCAACAATAAGGCGAGGGTTCCGAGAGTTGAACTTAACATAGCTATTTGAGTGGAAGAAAGCTCCCTCAAAATGATCTTTATTACTGGATGACCAGACCCCCAGATGAATGTCGTTAGGAGGAGAAGCGGATACTCTTTCTTCACAGCTTTAGCACTTACTCCAGTTAGGCAACCTGTAGTATTCATAAAGCTTGGGATTGATTTCGACGGTCTTCTAATGCTTAGCTAGTGAGCGCTCTAGGTCTGGAAACGCATAAATTCAATCCAGTTTCTCTATCGTTTGAGATGAGACTGCATGTACTCAATCCAAATCTTGAAGAGGATAGATGAGTCGAAGGACGAGATTGTCAGAACGACTCGAGAGCTGATTCAGATCCCGAGTGAGAATAAGCCTCCTCATGGTTACGAGAAGGAATGTCAAGAATATATCGCTAGGAAGTTCAGAGAAGTCGGCATGGATGTAGACATCTTCCTCCCTACAGACGTTGAAGGTTTGATTGGTCATCCAGGTTTTCTTAAAGGGAGGGATTATACGGGTAGGCCGAATGTCGTTGGCGCCTTCAAAGGTGAGGGAGGAGGAAAGTCTCTCATCCTCTCTGGGCACATGGATACTTCACCGAAGGAGCCTATGCCTTGGGGAGCCCACGGGCCATTCAGCGGGGATGTAGAGAATGGAAGGATCTATGGAAGGGGAGCATTTGATATGAAGGGAGGTCTGATAGCAGCATTCATAGCGGCGAAGGCTATCCGCGAATGCGATATTGACCTGAAAGGAGACCTATTTGTTGAGAGCGTTGTCGACGAAGAGTTTGGAGGCGCGAACGGGACCCTAGCTTGTAGGCTTAGAGGCTACGAGGCGGATGCAGCGATAAACCCTGAATGTTCATCTCTACTTATATGCCCAGCTACTCGAGGAGACCAGAACTATAAGATTACGGTGAAAGGCACGCCTGGGATGCCTTACACAGGAGAGAGGACGATAAATCCAGTATACGGTATGGCAAGGATAATACAGGCTTTAAGAGACTTCCAAGCCTTCAGGAATATGAAGGAGAGACATCCACTCTACAGAGATGATCTAGACCCAGTTCCGGTCATAATAAAGAAATTGAAGGCTGGAGAAGTTGAGCCTGACGGTGCACTAGGCATACCGATAGACTCTTGGCTTCTCGTGGGTTGCCAGACATATCCGGGAACGAGTGAGAAGGAGATCGATGAAGAATTCTTCAAGTTCATGGATGCTGCAGTCAAGTCTGATCCAGAACTCGCTGTGAATCCCCCAAGTTATGAGAAGCAGTTTCGCTACGTTTGGCCTTCCGAGATTCCCAAAGATCATCCGATCGTAGTCGAGGTTGCAAGATCATTCGAGATGGCTACAGGGCGTAAAGGAAAGGTCCAAGGAGCGCCTTTTCCATGCGACGCCTTCATCTTCACGATGTATAGCAGAACACCGGTTCTCGTCTTCGGTCCAGGAGGGGCGAATGCGCATGCTCCGAACGAGTTCGTCTTCATAGAAGACCTTATCATTGTTGCAAAGACCTTGGCTTTGACTATCCTCAAATGGTGTGGAGAGGCCAGCTGAAATCTCTAAAGCCTACTTGGAG
>Ga0209725_1000824_pt1 | contig 18287 bp, 22 predicted proteins | sample I18A1metaG_FD_184145 | JGI IMG/M metagenome (GOLD analysis project Ga0209725, IMG submission 184145) | Lake sediment bacterial and archeal communities from Gulf of Boni, Indonesia to study Microbial Dark Matter (Phase II) - ​I18A1 metaG... | ecosystem: Environmental > Aquatic > Freshwater > Lake... | reverse complement strand
GCTTCGCTGAGAGACATTATTGAGCCCCTTATCTCCGGGATCTGTTCTATTGTCAGGCTGTTTGCGGCGGGTTGGCGGAGTCCCATCATGAGGCCGGAGAATATCCCTATTGCAGTGGCGATGTACACATTCGGCACAGCCACGAAAAGGATGGCGGATAGGCCGTAGATGAGGGTTATGAACACTGTGGAGGGTTTCCTCCCGTACCTTTCCACTATTCTCTCGCCGGATAGGGCCCCTACGAAGACCGCGAGGGCTAAGACCGAGTAGATGAGCGAGGCTATCTCCTTTGAAACGTGATGATGTTCTCTCAAGAACGAGATGCTGAGCATGCCGAGGAACTGAAAGGTGATGGAGTTCAAGAGGAAGTACGTCAAGCACGAGAGGGCGGATCTGTTCACGACAATTGATTTGAAGGCCGACACTAGCTCGATCTTCTCCGCTTTCGTCTTTCGCAATGGGATGCTGAATTTTGCGAGTGTCAAGGAAGCGGCGGATATCGCGATAGCATACAGTAGCAGCGCTCTCCTCCAGTCGCCAATGTAGCCGAGGAGAGGGGAGCCGAATACGGTGATGATGGGCGGCACTGCAAATATCTTTGAAAGTGCGCTAGGACGCTTTTCCCTAGGGAAGAGTTCGCCAACCAAGGCGACAGACATAGGGTAGACTAAGGATCATGCAATACCGTTGATTGAGTACAAGATGAATAACGACTGGAACGAGGGAGAAAGGCAGCTTCCGACAGCCGATATTACGGCTAGACCGAGACCTGCGAACAGTAATAGCTCCATGCCGAATTTGATTGACAATACTCCCATGGTCAGGGCTGTTGTGAGCGAGAGGAGCGCGTGAGTGGCGTTTAGCTGATTGGCGACGCCAACGGGGACGCCGAAGGTAGTTCCTATCTCAATTAACAGGACTCCGACGACTAGATTCGTTCCCCTCGGGGCGTATCGGGAGAGCCCAAGTGCATAAACACTTAGTCTAGAGGGATCAGACGATCTCGGATTCGATTGCTTCACGGCTTACGTACCCTGCGACAATATGCGCTGCTAGAAGACGTGCTCACTAGTGTGTCGTGGGCATCTCAAGTTAAGACTTGCGTCTAGGTGAATTCGGAACAACAGATTCTGTCTTTCGTTCGGTGTGTGTGTGGAGAATATGCGAGCGGACTGTCAAGCTCATGATACCAGAACCACTACGGAAGTGGCCCGTAGTACCCAAGTCACCCCGATGTCTACAAGCGTAGCCGACCTATTTCGCTGGATTAATTCTGATGAGACGAAGGGGGATTGGCTAACGATCGTCCCAGAAAGATTCTACTGTCTTCCCGAATCGAGAAAATTCTCTTGCGTAGCCACGTCAATGTGGCGGGCCCGAGGGTTTTCGCACCTAATAGGTGCAAGACCTTTGCACGAGAAGACAGTTAGTGGGCAACATCATTACACCCTATTACAATTTCCCCTTTGGACGGGAATCGGATGCAGGAAACATGCGGCGGGATCTACCAAGTCAAGACTAATCTTCACTTTCGAAAGGGACAGCAGATAGTATTCACATCCACGGACGCGCTGGCAGCCCTCAGAACGTTCAACAAATCCGTCTGCAAAGTGTTGGACCGGCTCAAGCTCAAGAGGAGAATAACCGAGGGGAGAAGGATTCTTGCCGTCTTCTGCCATGTTAATTAGGTTTTCTTCAGAAGCTCTAGCATCTCGTTCACGGTCACAATTCTTATCCCTCTGAATTCGTTCAGAGCTAGTATGTGCTCATCTCCAGAAACTATGTAGTCTGCCCTAGAATCATATGCTGTTCTGAGTATGATGTCGTCGTCTGGATCTTGCCTAACAACCTTGAACCTCGACCTAACGTGTACGAACTTAGCGGTGATATTCAATACCTCTAGGAATTCTCTTATGTCTCGTTCTCTCACATACTTCTGAAATTTGGCTCTCCTAACTACTTTGATGAATTCTGAGAAGACTTCTCTTGACGAGATAAGGTTGAAGTCTTTCCTCGTAGCCTTTAGCCATAGTTCCTTTGACTTACCCTTGGTGATTAGCGCTGAGACGAGAACGCTGATATCAAAGACAACATTGTGCATGCATGACTCCTTCACTGTCTTCGTTTTTCTCTTCTATACTTCTGTATCTCCTCTTCAATCTCTTTCTCGCTCAGCTCGCCATATTTAGCTATCCTTCTATCGATCCTTCTGTAGAGAGATTCCAACTTCTTCTCAACATCCGGTATCTCAAGCTTCTTCATGACCAGGGCATCTTGGTAGCCGTAAACAAGAAGCTTGCTCTTTGGTTCAATGCCGAGTTCTTCTCGAAGATTCTGAGGTATCACGACTTGACCTTTACTGCTCACCACTATCACATCGGGTTTCTCGTATCTTGCCATGGACTTCACATGTATATTCTTACTTTCTTACTTTAAATACGTAACGGTCAAGAAGCTCTAGGCAAACGGATCGCGGGTAGAGGTTGCCAAGAAAGACTACATTCTGTCTCTCGCGCTGAGTTTGTGTACGACTCCGCCTGCAAAGTTGCCAGCACACAAGAACTGGCGGGCCCGAGGGGATTTGAACCCCTGACCGTCAGGTTAAGAGCCTGCTGCTGTAGGCGATTCGAGCGCTTATATTCCCTACCTGGCTGAGCTACGGGCCCGATCGGTTACGGATCGGTTCTACGAAACGGTTTCGCCTAAATAATCCTTTGGGGTGCGACATTTGACTTGCCGTCCTAGTACCGCTGAGCAAGACTGTTAGCCCTGAAGACTGACTTTGGGTTGGCAATGCATAAACCAGCGAAACGAAATTCATCCAGTTGGAAGAGAGTTCAATGTTGGGCCAGCTCATCTTTGTTGGTCTCGGCCTGAGCAGTGAGCGGAGCATATCGCTGCAGGGACTCGATCTGGCGAAGGAAGCGGACTGTATCTTCGCAGAGTTCTACACGAGCCCGATGCCTCATCTTGACTTTGGGAAGTTGGAGAGGCTGGTAGGAAAGCCAATACAGATCCTTAGAAGAAGCGATGTGGAGGAGTACGCTCAGCACGCAGTTCTAGAGAGAATTAGAGATAGGAAGGCGGTGTTCTTGGTCCCTGGCGACCCAATGGTAGCCACAACTCACATAGACCTCCGACTTCGCGCGGAAAAGGCAGGAGTCAAGACTAGGGTTATAGCAGGAGCCTCAATCCTCTCAGCGATTGGCGGGCTGACAGGGCTTCAAGCCTACAAATTCGGGAGGACAGTAACGATTCCTTATGTCGAAGGAAAGCTGCCTGAATCCCCGTATGATCACATCAAGACGAACCTTCAGGCTGACCTGCACACCTTGGCCCTTCTAGATGTGGCGGCTGAAAGAAGCTACTACATGTCTATCAGGGAAGGGCTCGAATACATACAGCAAATCGAGCTTAGAAGAAGAGATCCTGTCATCGGTGGCCGAGGGCTTGTTGTTGGGATTGCCAAGGCAGGAGCAGACGATGCAGTTGTGAAGGCTGGAACCGTGCACGAACTAGGAAACTTCAACTTCGGCGGTCCTCCACACTGCCTCATCATACCCGCCAACCTTCACTTCATGGAAGCTGAGGCACTGGAGATTCTGGCAGGGGCAGACCCCAGAACCGTGAAGCGTTTCGTTTCAAGATGAATGCCAAGGCATCAACCCAAGGCGAATGAGTCCGACAGCGCATCAAATACTGAGCGACCACAATTCAGATAGGTTGGACAGCTTTTTCCGCCAGGTTCTCTATGTGATTAGAAGTGCTTCCTAGGTAGATGCGCTTGGAAGAAACACCAGCCGAGAAAGCGAAGAGGTATTTGTCTTCGGTTGAGAAAGTTCTCACAACGATAGAATTATCCAAACGTTCCTCCAGCTTTGACGAGAGGCTCATACAATCTGTGGTCAATACGGCTCGCTCGTACGTGGATGACGCAAAGCATTATCTTCAAGAGAGACCATCAACTGCTCTTGCCGCCGTCTCATATGCCGAAAGCTTGCTGGATACCCTCAGGCTGCTTGGAATAGCGAGATTTACCTGGCCCCAAGTTAGAGGAGACAAGCATTGAAGAGGAAGACTGTGCTTGCAACAGGAGCCTTCGATCTCCTTCACTACGGTCACCTGAATTTCCTTGAAGAAGCTAAGAGTGCTGGAGGAAAGAACGCCAAGCTTATCGTAATAGTGGCTAGGGACAAGACCGTCGAAGCACGGAAAGGTAAGAGGCCTGTGGTTCCTGAAGATCAGAGACGCGCACTGGTCGAAGCATTGAAGCCTGTGGACGACGCTATCCTTGGCTTCGAGGACATGAATTATGAAGCCGTCATAGAAAGGCTGGAGCCCGACATAATCGCAGTTGGCTATGACCAGTCAGACATCAAGAGATCAGTCGAAGAGATCATAGCTAGGAAGGGATTGAAAACCAAGATCTTTGAGGCAAGCAAGTTTGCGGCTGATGACATAGATAGTTCCTCTAAGATCAAGAGAAGGGTGATAGAGCTTGAAAAGGACAGCTCGTAAGAATGGCAAGGTGATTCGTTTCGCATACACCGGAATAAGAGTCCGAAACTTGGACCGATCCTTGAGGTTCTACAAGAATGTCATAGGAATGCGGGAACTTCTGAGAGGGAGGATGAAGGCTGGAGGAGTCTTCGTTCAACTCAGGAGCCCCAAGTCCAAGCAGCTGTTGGAGTTGAACTATTATCCCGCTAAGGCCAAGTACTATGAGACCTTTGACTCTGGATCTGAGCTCGATCACTTGGCATTCTGGACAGAAGATGTGGACAAACGATTCAGGGAGCTGACTTCTAAGGGTGCGAAGAAAGCTATCAGCCCATTCTCCGAAGATGGATACAGACTCGCGTTCATCAAAGATCCGGATGGTATCTGGATCGAACTGATAGGCTTGGATAGGAGAACGAAGCGAAAATAGGCGCGTATGCCCTAATAGATGAAGCGAATCCTCACGGTGTCCCCGTCTTTCAGCTTCAGCTTCTCACGCAGATTGACTGGCGCCAGAATCTCAATCACATCCTCACCGTAGTGGCTTCGTAGAGCCGTCACGACACACGCCATGTCCTCGCCGTTCACTAAGACTCGATAGCACTTCACAGGTCCGAAGCCTCTCGCCCCGTTTTTGAAGCCCTCAATCTCTACGCAGCCAATCGACTCGATGAGGCTCCGATCTCTGAGGTGCTTCTTCTTCAGTCTCACATTCAAAGTGCCTGGGAACGGCGTGAATCCCAACTTATTCTGAAACTGTCGCATGTATCCCGACTGACTTACGTAGTATGCGCCTTCACCCAAGCCGGAGAACACTTCACCTTCGAGTATCAGCTCTCTCTTGGGTTCCTCGATAACTCTCTGCAACGTGAGATACATCTTACTCAGTTCCTGCATACCTTTGCTCGTTATTCTGATAGTTTCGCCTTTTGTCGCCCTCTCGCGCCTGATCATGCCTTGGTTCTCGAGTTCGATTAAATGCCTTGAAACTGTCTGCTGCGAGAACCCGAGCTTGCTTGCTATGTCAACAGTTGTATGTAACCTGCCTAAACGAGAAGTAACTTCAGCCAGTCTGTAAAGGGTGATTAGAAGCCAGGGCTTCATTGAGCGAACGCCTCTCTCGCCCGGTTTGCCTCCATATGTGCTAGACAGATCGGGTTGCGTACCCCGATGCGGAAACATTGTGCAACTATTCTGACAGCGTTTCTCAGAGAGATCTTATGGCCGACGCTGATGTAGAGTGGCTTGCCGGACGTTCTTCGCATGACTGCACCTATGGTTTCGCCACGGTCCTTCAGTCTTGTCCCAGAGGTTGTCCCGCAGAGTCTGCCTTTTGCAATGCCTATTGTGGAAGCGTTCAAGGCAATCCCGATGTGACAGGCTAGACCGAACCTTCTTGGGTGGGCGTATCCATGTCCGTCAACCAGATAGATGTCAGGCGGATTCTTCAGCTTCTTCACTGCTGCAAGTAGGACTGGGGCTTCGCGGAAAGCCAGGAGTCCTGGAACGTAAGGGAACGCGATCTCCATCGTTGCGCTCGCACACTCTTTTGTCGCCATTGTTTCGAGGTCGACTGTAACTGCTGCCCCGAATGCTAAGCCTCCTCTGTAGGAGGAATCCAAACCAGCAACAACTCGCACATCGCCTAGAGAGTTGCTTCTTCGGCGAACCAGCCTCCTCAATCTCGTCTGCAGTTTTGAGGCCCACTCTGCCGAGAACTCTCTAGGGGGTTTGACGAGATATTTTCTATCCATATTCAGACGAGTTTGTGTCATCCGTCTATGCCGCCAGTCGCCAATCGGGGGAACCCTAAGCTCTACCCGTTTTTCTCGCGACCTCGCCATGTAGGCTTCTTATGGCCTTCTCCAACGAGATCCTTCGAATCTCGGTAATAACGTCGCCTCTGGTGGACTCGATGATGCGTCTAGTGGCGTCTGCCTTGACCCGAAAGGCTGGAACGATCGCGGTATGATCCAGGGCCAACACGTTTTCGTAGAGTCCTTCCATTGCTTTCAAGGTCTTGTCCGCATTGTTCGCCCTCCCCTTCCTAAGGTGGTTGAGTGCAACACGCCTAAGCTCACCGATCAGATCCAGAATGCCTAGAATGTACGGCATAGGTTCCACGCCTACTTCTCTCAATGAAGGTACTCTCTCCTCTCTTAATATGTGGTCGAGAAGTACCGCTTCGGCGTATTCTTGGTATGCCACAAGGACACTTCCTGCCTGCTTGAGTTCAGGATTTTTCCTCAAGAGGTCGTTGATCCGGGTAAGAGATTCCTTTGCTTCTTTGAGAGTTCCGGCCGCCCGATCCATCTGATTTCTATGCATTTCAATAATAGACCAACCAGACAGCCTTGTAGCCAGTCTTGCAGCTTCAAGCACTTTCTCACGGGCCTCATCAAAACTGGCAAGTTCCTTCTGGATCTGTTTAAGATCCTTGGTTGAGATCAACATCACAACACCTGCGTGAGGTGACCGCTACCGATATTCTTGGATGAGTCATAAACAGTTTGTTGTTACTTGGAAGAAAGGGGCGATTCGAAAATAGAGAGCTTGCTTTGTGTTGAAGGATCCGAGGTCATCACGCCGAAAAGCGTGCACGTTCCGTGTGCTGAGTATGGATACGATGATTATCGTTCTCTGCGAGGCAGCAGGTTCTATTCGCCTTGGCAATATGGGCCATCGACCGCTGTCTTTGCTCAATCAGTATGAAGGTCTCTAGGGAGAAGAGAACCGGTTGACGCAAACTTGGGAACGAGCAGGAGGGGGACAAACGTACGTACGTTCTCTGGAAGCTACGACTCTCCTGGTAGCTTCTTCGCCCTATCCAACCTGCTCAGTAGGACTACTCCAGACGGTTCAGCTTCGTCGATAATCTTGTAGCCTGTCAGTTCTGCAAGTCTCTCAGCGAAGTCACGGATCTCTCTGTGCAGAGGCATGGCGTTTCTTGGCAGCCGGCGAGTGAAGTACCCTATGGCCATGGCTGCCTTCGGCTCGAGATATGTGGGGTTCGCCTTGTTGATCAGCTGAGCGTAACCCTCTGCATCCTTCAGGTTTACGCCCTTCGCAAGGGTCATCCTGATGACGGTCGGGCACGAGAAGCTGTTGAGGCTTTCAAGAGTTTCATTCAGTCTTGCCCATCCGTTGGGAACTAGTGGCCTGCAGGTGGACCGATACGTTTCCTCATTCGGAGCGGAGACGCTGACGTACAGCTGGGACGGCTCCTTTCCCATTTGGGCAAGAGCGTCTGGTAGGAGGCCGTTTGTAACTATCAAGACTGTCTCGAATCCGTTAGAAATGTACTCCTCGACTAGGTCTCCGATTCTGGGGTACAGCGTCACCTCTCCTTCTAGACTTATTGCGACATGGACAGGATTGAGCGCTAGACTTAGGAGTGACCCATCAACCGCGCTGTTTCCTTTGAAGCCGATCAAGGCTCTTCTCTGAGCCTTTACCGACTCTACAACTATGAGGGCCGGATCCTCAACCTCGTCAGCTGGAAAGGTGGTTTCATCCCATTCGATTCCAAGATCGGTACTACCTGCTCTCCAACAGAAGAGGCAGGCTTGGAGGCATCTTCCCAGGCTCGGGGTCATCTGAAGACATCTTAGACTTCTGATTCCGTAAAACTTCTGTTTGTAACAGTGTCTCTTCTCATCGGTATTGAGTGCCTGCCTCAACCAATAGCAAGTCTTGACTGCGCTATGCTTGCCTACAATCTGGTATTTCTGCCTTCGAAATACTCGGATCAGTTCGTCCGGGATGGGCAAGACATTTACCTAGACTACAGCTACTTACGGGTTTGACTGGAACATTCTTCAAGTTTCCTGTTTAGTTCATCGACTGTAGGGACCTCACCTACAAAGAGCAGCCTCTCTCCAAGAGCAAAAGCTGGAGTCGATGAGATCTGAAGCATGAGGGCTGTGAGATAGTTCTCGCGATCTGATATGTCAAGGATTTTCAGATCCACATCCCTTCTCTTCTTCCCTAACTCTTCGGCTACGGCTTTCGCTGCGGGACACTTAGGACAGTTCGGCTGTACGAACAGCTTGAGCTCAAGCACTGAAAACACCCGTCAAACTCGACGATTACTGATATGACTTGGCTACTACTGTCAGGGGAGAGGTTGATACTCGACTTAGGAGAGTTTCGCAGATTCTTCTTTGATGCCTTCCTTTGTTATCATCATGAGGTCTAGTCCTTCTCCGCTGCCTATGTCTCTTGCAACTGCGGCCTTGACGGCTTTAGTGACGAGTTTCTTCGCTTCTTCGGTTGTTAGATCTTCCTTGTAGTCGGATTCGAGGAGTCCCATGGCGATCTCAGCGCCAGTTCCGACGGAGGCATATTTGTCTTGGATTACTGATCCGATCGGGTCGAGAACATACAAGCTCGGTCCGTCCTCATCAATTCCTCCTACGATGGTCTGAGTGAGAAGCGGAAACAGTCGCCTCTCGAATAGGAGGTTCGCCATCACCTTTGCCGCGGTTTTCACGGATGCCGGTCTGTCGCGCTCGTACGAGTAGAGAGTTGCATATGCTCCCAGCTCTCTGACCAGGATCTGCATGTCGGCCATGAGTCCTGCGCAGGCCGCGCCGATCCTATCTGTTACCTTAAAGATCTTCTTTGCCGTCTTGCTCATCACGAAGGTGCCATATGAGAGACGTTTCTCCGAAGCGAGAATGACACCGTTCTTGCAGACGACACCTACCGTGGTTGCACCGGGTACGAAGGGCATCTCTTCGCTCATCACAACATCAGCCGAACCACGTCTACAGACAATGATTGATTTATACTTAGTGCGGTCATTGTTCCCTTGTATTCACATCAAGAAAAGCGCCCGTGACAGCTCCCTCTGATCTTTCCTTAGACCTGAAGAGCCTTGCGGCGAATGCCTTCTCAAGGACCTATGTTGACTCTTCCTCCTTCAACTCGTAGGTCTGAAACTCTTCAAGCTCTTCCGGCGTCGCTGCACCAAAGATTTCCTGAAGTAGAAACATGGCCCCTTGGGGTGGTATTATGCCCCTTTCAGTTATTATTAGGTCAATGTATTCTGGGGGCGTTACGTCGAATGATGGGTTCGCAACTGATATGTTACGATGTTTCCGCTCCGAGATGGGAATGAGCTCTGAAGAATCTCGTTCCTCGATCTTGACAAGCTCTCCGAACATGGTTTCAGGGCTGAACTTGTAGGTTTCCGCTGCCACAAAGAACAGGGTCCTAGACTCTCTGGCTGCAAGGGCGATGAGGCTGGTCCCTATCTTGTTCACGACAGCTCCGTTGGCGCTAACAGCGTCGGCTCCAACGATCACTCGGTCAACCTCGTTCATGAAATACCTAGCCGCTGCATCAGCAATCAGAGTCACCGGAATCCCTATCTGTGCAAGCTTATGTGCCGTGATTCTTCCTTGAAACCTAGGCCTCGTCTCGGTCGCATAGACTTTGATTTTCTTTCCTTGGCTCCAGGCCGTTTCCATTATCTTGAGAGCGGCCGAACTATGGCAATGTGTCATCAATACATCTCCGTCCCGAATCCTCTTGGCGCCGATCTCACCGATCTTTTGGACAGCTGTTCTTGAATTCTCGATGAATTCTTGGCATGCCTTGATCGCGACTTCTCTGAGATGGGGGACATCCATGGCGTCGGCGTTTGCTTCTCTGACTCTGTAGATCACGTAGCGAATTCCGTTCGGCAGGGAGACCGCTGTCGGCCTTGTTTTGATCATCAGTTTGGCTGCCTCCTCTATTTCCTGAGCAAGTTCTTTTGTGTTGTTTGCCTGTGAGCTTTGAGCTGTAAGCAGTAGCGATTCGACGGCAGACCTCGCGATTTCGCTGGCGCCCCTTATTCTCATCGCCTTGATATCTTCAGCTATTGCGACCACTTTGTTGTACGCAGGATTCTTCACGTCAACTACCTCGTCGACTTCAACCGCAAGCTACCGACTATCCGTCACAATGCTTCGCAGCAAATAAATGCGTAGCTTAGATCTCTTCGCCGGACATAGGCCTTATCTTAGTCCAAAGAAGAAGGGAAGGCTGCAGGGTGAACCGTTTGCACCCGCTAAAGAATATCCTCAACAGGATCTTCTGGGATGAACGCGAAAGGGCGGACGACTACACCTTAACTTTTATTCATCGAGGAGCAGCGGGAGACGCTAGGACGATGCCTTTGACGCAGGTTCGACGGGTAGCGAATTCCTGGTTCACATATCTGGATAGCAGAGGGAATGAGACAACAATCCCCTTTCACAGGGTGACAATGGTCAAGAATCTTAGGTCGGGCAGAGTGTTGTGGCAGAAAAAGGGAATTAGCGCCTAGGCCCTACCCAAAGCCTTGTTCGTTAGACCGATGCCTTGACACACGACAGTTGCTGGCTTGCCCTTCTCTCCGTCAACTATGAATCGTGCGCCGACAATGCTTTCGATGACTTCGATACATGTCAGGGTATGGAGAGTAAGCTCAGAGACCTTCATCTCAGACGTTCCCTCCGCCAAGCCAACCCATATTGCCAATTGGTCTCCTAGATGTTTGTCCACGGGCGCGTGAGCCTCCAACTGTCCAATCAAGGCGCTGGCTCCTTCATAGCCAACCTTTTCCGCAGGCTTGCCTCGCACTCCAAGAGCGTCACCAGATATGACGCCTCCACGCGAGAGCTCAGCCACAAGAATGATCCCGCATCCCGGATCGACAGCACATTGAGGATCCTCAGGCTGCAATATCTCTTTAGAAATTAGGAAGTCTGAGTATCCCGCTCTCAGAAGCGTATCCTCAGCCGAAGACGCCATCCTCTCCACAACATGGCTCGGTAGCCGGGAACTGTAAGCCAACCCAGATATCTTGCTCACTTGTCCGAGCTCTCTTAGAGTGAGTGAGGAGAGCCTCGTCACAGGGTTCATGCCAAGTCTTACTCTCCCTTGGCCACGGGGGTAGAACCCTCGCCTCACAAGCTCCAGCGAACCCGACACGCCGAGCATCTGCAGTTTGGGGAAGAGAGCCCTCTTCAAGAAATCTATTGGTGGCGCCATGGGATTGTTCGTTCCACCCTTGATCACGACTGACGTAGGTCCCATTGCAAACGCCATTGCGGGCATCATGGCCTGAAGAACCAGGCTTGTTGATCCCGCGGTTCCAATGTCTATCTCAAGGTGTTTGCTTTCTGCATAGCTTGGAATGAACTCAACCTCCCTAGATCCAACACTCAGTTTTCCTGTGCTTGCGCCAACTAGCTTTGCTACGGCCTGAACTGCGCTGAGATGCTGAGCTCTGAGGCCAGGGTTAGGACGTTTCGCTCGAATATTGAATACTCTTATCGGTTTGCCCGTCACGGCGGAAAGAGCAACTGAAACTCGCAGGAGTTGGCCTCCTCCCTCCAGCATGGAGCCGTCAATCTCGATCATCAGTCATCTTCTCAGGCGAGGCGTGCTGATCGAGACTTGTGATCTGCGAACGCTTAAAGTATACCAGGCTAAGAAGGAAGGTTTCAAAATGAAAAGGTGCGCAGTCCGTCGGGGATGAGACAAGTGTGGCGTAAGTGGAGGCACATAACCAAGCTAGACCCTGATAGGAGGATATCAGATAGAGACCTGGAGATTGTCGCCACTAGTGGGACAGATGCCCTTCTGATAGGTGGAACGCGCCATGTCACTCGGGAGAAGGCAAGCGACCTTCTCAGACGATTGAGGCCGTATGACATAGTGAAGATCCAGGAACCATCAGATCCAGGGAACGTTGTTCTTGAGGGCATCGACTACTTCTTCATACCCTCAATAATCAACAGCGTTGACCCCAGATGGATGATCGGTCTCCACGCAGAATGGGTTAGAGACTGGACTTCGAAGTATGGCTCCCTTCCGTGGGATAAGATACATGGCGAGGCGTACATAGTCTTGAATCCCAAATCCGCTGTAGGCATCACCACAAAGGCGAAGACAGATCTGTCAATCGATGAGGCAGTGGCATACGCAGTCTGCGCAGACCGATACATGCACTTCCCGATAGTATACATTGAGTACAGCGGAACTTACGGAAGACCGGAACTTGTGCAAGCCGTCAGACGAAGCATACAAGACGCTCATCTCTTCTACGGTGGAGGAATAGACAACAAAGAGAAGGCACGAGAGATGGCGAAGTACGCCACAATAGTTGTCGGAAATGTGATCTACAGAGACATTGAGAAGTACAAGCAGACTCTTGACTACGAGTAGGAGCTATCTCGAAGTAGCTCCCACGAAGAAGGCAACGATTCCCAGTGCCATCGACAACTTGATCAGCGAGCTCACCTTCGCAGCATTCTCCTGACGTAGCAAAGCAGATTCTTTGATGACGGCAACGACAACGAGATCAGCAACAAACATTGAGATGGCATACGCCAGCCCCGTGTAGCCCAAGAGGAATGGTGTCGCACCTAAAGGAAGCAGAACTACATACAATCCTGCCACCAATAGACCCGCCATCCTGGGTCCATGTTTCATGGCAACAGTTCTGCAGTTCCTCGCTCTGTCCCCTGCCAGATCTTCGACTCCTTTTACTATTTCTCTTCCCAGATTCAACATGAATGCGCAGACGGCGAAGATTGTGGTTAGAGGCTGAAGCCAATCAACGGTGAGGCTCCCAAAGACGAAGCTCACACCCGTCCCAGAGCTAACAACAACGTTTCCCGGCAACCCGGTTGGCTTTAGCCACGCGGCATACAGCAAGAACATGATGGCGTAAAACAATGCCACAATAAAACATCTCAAATTTATCAAGAGTGCAAGAACAGTGCCGAATCCTGAAAGGATCAATGATATGGCAAAGGCTTGCTTAGGTGAAAGATCGCCCCGGGGAAGCGGGCGCTTCGGCCTGTTGACCTTGTCAGCCTCGAGATCGAAGACATCATTCACCGCATTACCCCCCATCAAGATCAGGGATGCGGAGATAGCTCCAAGAAGGACCTCTTGAGCGAGAAACATCCTAGTGACGGTAGCCGCACCAGATATGGTGGCGAGGAAAACTATTGCAGCGTTGACAGGTCTGAGAAGCCTCAGCACACCGATCAATCTCAACATTTACCCTCCTCGCACTCACAAGCAATTGAAGGCCGGAGGGAAACCTAAAAGCATACACATAGCCTATCACAAGATTACGAGAAAATGACTTTCAATTGTGGGAGCGCCTGACCATGGTTCTGACAGGGCTATATGTTGGGAGATTTCAGCCTTTTCATCTGGGCCACTTGGAAGCCATCAAGCATATTCTCAAGAAAGTTGATGCGTTGGTCGTAGCCATCGGAAGCGCACAGTATAGCCACACATTGGAGAACCCGTTCACGGCGGGGGAGCGCATCACCATGGCTAGGCTTGCATTGGACGAAGCAGGGATCTCGCCGAACAGGTACTTCCTCGTTCCAGTCCCTGACGTTAACATACACAAGCTCTGGGTGGCCCACATCACCTCGCTGACTCCCGCCTTTCAGGTCGTCTACTCGAATGAGCCGTTGACCGTGACGCTCTTTCGAGAAGCAGGATTCAAGGTTGAACCGATACCTTTCTTCAACCGAGACAAGTATTCGGCCACTGAGATCCGTGAGCGCATGCTCAAGAATCAAGATTGGCCTTCGCTGATTCCACCGTCAGTCGCCACCTACATCAGGCAGATCAAAGGAGAGAAACGATTGCTGGATCTTAGCGGGTCAGACCGTGTCGCTACGCAATCTGAACGCCAAACCTGAGCCAGGCCCAACACGAATAGCTTTCGCCGCACTTCTCATTTTCATCGCTATCTCGAGGAAACCGTGACTTCCAATCAGGCATCCCAAGCCTCGTTTTGAAATATCGGTATATGTCCGCACAAACTGAACCGTCAATCTCCTGTCTCCCACCTCCAGAACCGGTGCGCTTCCCAAAGCAGCTTTGAACCTCTCCCCCTCTTCCGCGCGGATATTTGTCACGATATTTCCGAAGTCGTCAACGTGGAGGACCATGCAGCGAACTGAGCGACGCTTGATCTCAGGCTCGCCAAAATCAGGTTTCACATAACTTGTCACTGGGAACCCAATTTCGGGCAGAGAGACCGAGTTCACCAAGTCTGCAACCACTCGGGCGAAGAGGTCTCTTCCATGAAACGTTGCTGAGATATTGGGTCCAAGATATTTCTGACTGTCAACACGATAGACACATTCTATTCCTTCTCTGAGAGCAGCAAGCATCAACAGGCCGTTGTCAGGTCCGACATACAGAGACCTCTTTGACTTCACGATTAGGGGCATGCGCTCTGATCCAACTCCTGGATCAACGACTGCAAGGTAGATCGTGCCATCTGGAAATGATCGCGCCGCGGACGCCAACACGAAAGCCCCCATGCGAACATCATACTTCCTGATCTCGTGGCTAATGTCCAGGAGGCTTACCACGGGGCATCTTGAAAGTAGGACGGCCTTCATTTCTGCGACATATGAGTCTCGAAGCCCAAAATCTGATAGTAGGCCGACGATCTTCATGGGGATGCTCATCATGGTTAATGTGAGAGGACCTAATAGAGATCTTTGCCAGCCTTCTCTCCCCAACTCCTCAATGCGTGATCCGCGAGCCAGATCTGACGTGGCGGTTCGCCAGAATTCGTGGTCAAACCTTTTATCTCCTACATCACCGTTGACGAATTGGAGCGCACTCGCATGAAGCTATTCACAGTAGGTCCGGTCGCCTGCTACCCTGAAGTGCTTCAGGAGATGGGCCGCCAGATGTACAGTCACAGGAGCAAGGAATATTTTGCTCTGCACTATGAGACCGTTGAACTGTTGCAGAGATTCCTTGAGACCCGTAGCCAAGTCTTCCTCTTCTCGAGTACTGGGAGCGGATTCATGGAAGCCTCCGTGAGAAACTGTGTCCGGAAGAACATGCTGTGCTGTATAAATGGGAGCTTCGGGCAGCGGTTTGCTGAGGTCGCCATTGCCAATGGCAGGACTGTTGAGAAGTTGGAGCCTCCACTTGGAGAGCCTGTTCTACCAGATGCGCTCGACGAGGAGTTGAAGAAACACCCTGAAGTGGAAGGAGTCGCCATAACCCACAACGAGACGAGCACTGGCCTCATCAACCCGCTGAGAGAGCTTGTTGCCACAGCGAAGAAGCACGGCAAGATGGTTTTCGTCGATGCAGTCAGCTCTATGGGTGGTACCAGCATCAGGGTTGACGAGTGGGACATCGACGTTTGCTTCTCAAGCTCGCAGAAATGCTTCGGCGTTCCTCCAGGCCTTGGTGTTGGTAGTGTGAGCGAGGAGGCTCTAGAAAAGTCGGAGACGGCTGTGAACAAGGGATGGTACTTTGACTTCAAGATTTGGGAGAGCGACCAGAAGGAAGGAGTAGGCACCCCAATGACTCCCGCGATTCCTCAGATTGCCGGACTGAACAGGGCCCTAAAGATGATCGAGGCGAAGGGAGGCAAGAACTGGTACTTCGACCTCTACCGGGAGCGAAACATGCGCATAAGGGGGGGTGTGGAGAAACTCGGGCTCTCAACCTTTCCGAGGAGGGGCTATGAGAGCCCCACGGTGAACTGCATCAATGCACCTGAAGGAGTCGGTGGACTAGTGATCTACGAGAAGATGCGTGAGAAAGGCTTCGAGCTTGCCCAAGGGTATGGACCACTGAAGAAGGCAACTTTCAGGGTTGGGAACATGGGGTACATTGAGATGGGCGACATAGACCTGATGCTGAAGGCTCTGGGAGAGATCTTGTCCTCCAGCTGAGGTTCACCTAGCGTTTCGATTCTAGACCTACAAGACTCGTGATTAGACAGTCCTGACATGATGTCCAAGCAGCGATCTCGCAAGAGACCCTACTACGGTTGGCTATCAGATATGGGAATACCTTCAGCTCTATCCTTTGGAGGACCATGAAGCGTATCATCTTCGAATCGATCAGCTCGGCCGCAAAGTAGAGAGGCGATATGTTGAGCGTTCAGGAGATGTCAGTCAAGGTTTATCTTCCCGATGTTGCTGCAAAAGACTGGAGAGGATTGGTAACATCAGGGTACAGGGATCGATCTCTCGCGCTCAAGCTTTCAGACCGTATTCGCAAGTTGGCGGGGGACAGAGAATACCTGATCATGCACGTGTGCGGCACATGACCGGAAACCAGGTTTCTCGGCCAGCCGAAGCACGAGGCCACAATCGTAGAGCATGGACTGAGAAGCCTCATTCCGCCAAACGTCGAGGTACGATCTGGTCCCGGCTGTCCAGTATGCGTGACGAGCCCTGACGAAATCGAGGCTGCTGTTGAACTCTCACAGCGCCCTCAGACAATTGTGACGACCTTCGGTGACATGCTGAGAGTTCCGAGCAGCACGTACTCTTTGTCAGAGATCAAAGCAAAAGGAGGAAAAGTTCGGGTAGTGTACAGCATAGATGACGCGATCGCTTTCGCGAGAAATGACCCTCAAAATGAATACGTCCATTTCGCCATAGGATTTGAAACGACCGCCCCGACAACCGCCGTCGGATTGCTCAAGGGTTGCCCGGATAACTTCAGCGTAATATGCAGTCACCGACTCATTCCTCCTGCGATGAAGCATCTTCTCGAAGCAGGAGAAATCAAGATCAACGGCTTCATCTGTCCTGGTCACGTCTCAACGGTAATCGGCAGTGAACCTTACCAACCTATGTCTGAGAGACATCGCATTCCTCAAGTCATAGCTGGGTTCGAACCTCTGGACGTGCTCATCGCAGTGGCCATGATAATAAAGCAGGTAAATGAGAACCGAGCAGAAGTCCAGAACGAGTACACTAGATCAGTCAGGTCTTCAGGGAATATCAAGGCCAAGGAAGCGATGGCAAAGGCTTTCGATGTCTCCGAATCAGAATGGCGTGGAATCGGCCCGATCAAGGAATCAGCATACAGTTTGAGGAAAGAGTTCTCCAGGCACGACGCCCTCAAGAGGTTTGGTCTCAAGAGCCGAAGAACGTACCGAGTTCCGGCGGGATGCAAATGCGGCGAGGTTCTACGAGGACTACTCTACCCGCAGCAATGCCCCCTATTCAAGAAAGCATGCACCCCCATCAACCCGGTGGGTCCCTGTGCAGTGAGCAGAGAGGGTGCTTGCTACATCTCCATGAGATCGTCTGAAGGCAGGAATATGTCAGTCCCATAGAGGCCTATCAGAGATCTACTCGGACAGCTGCTTCCCGTATCTTCTCCTCCACAACGCATACAAGAAGCAGGCTGCCGTTAGAAACCATATCTTCGTAGCAAAGTTGAAATTGACCGGAATGCCCGCATGCTCGTGCGTTGTATTCATGAGGACGTCAGGCGACCCACCCTGCGTTGTCCATGCGGTAAACCAAGCAAAAAAGTTCCACATAGTCTCATAAGTTGCAACGAAGGCGCAAGTCGCCAAGAAGACCATTGTCAGCGGTTTCGACATCCATGAACTGACCTTGTCACACTCTAGGATGATAACCCACAGAGCGAAACCAAATAGAATCAGAAGAGTAATTGGCTTGAAGCTCTGAATGACGTAGAAGGGGAATACCAGAGGAATCTGATCCCTAACGAAGCGCTCCCCGAACGCTGTCTCGCTCGGATACTTGAGAGAGTAGATGACGATCATAGCCAATATGGCGATGGCCAGCAGTTTCCCGCAGATGCGGAGCCTCCGCGTTATCATGCTTCATCCTCACAAGAAGGCTAGCTTTTCTCGAGGATCTCCTTCCAAAGCCTTAGAGTCTCAACGGCCTCTTCCTCATCCAATGTCTCAATTGCAAATCCTGTGTGGACGATGACGTAGTCTCCGACCTTGACATCTTCCAATAGGCTTA
>Ga0209725_1000823_pt1 | contig 18306 bp, 24 predicted proteins | sample I18A1metaG_FD_184145 | JGI IMG/M metagenome (GOLD analysis project Ga0209725, IMG submission 184145) | Lake sediment bacterial and archeal communities from Gulf of Boni, Indonesia to study Microbial Dark Matter (Phase II) - ​I18A1 metaG... | ecosystem: Environmental > Aquatic > Freshwater > Lake... | reverse complement strand
CCTCTATTTTTAACATTCAGTAGAAATTCTGGCTTGCTTGGTGTCCTCCCTTGAGCTCTTATTGGTTGAGATCCAAGCCAAACAGATCTACCCCTCCCCCCAGAATTGTTGATTATCTGGTTTTAATCTTGTTTTGTAAGCGTATTTCTCTGAGTACGAGGACTTTGGCTGTGTGCATGTAGCCGGCTTCTTGTAGTTCTTCTATCTCTGGCTTGTTCTGTGTTTCTGGGTGGTCGTACATGTAGAGTTCTAGCGCTTTCTCGTACATGCGTTCGCGCACCTGCGGCCAAAAGGTGCCTTCGAGCTTTCTTTTTGACATCTTTTATTACTCGTATCTTCGATAGTCACCGAGGATTTTTAAAATTTTGATAGTATAGCGAGGTTGCTGGAGTATTCAATTTGTTGTTTGTTTAAGGTGTTTTTCTATTTCTTTCTCAACGTTGTCTGCTTTGATGAACATTGGAACGTTTTCTATTCCTGTGGCTATGTAGCTGGATAGTAGCCATTCTCTCGGGGCGAATTCTAGGCATTATTGGTAAGAAGTGCACACATGTCAGGATAAAGACTCGATACCACTAATCTTCTTTGCAAGAAATACAAGGTCGGAGGTTTTCACTTCTTCGAGTTTTCTGGCTTCTTCTGAAACTGAATCGACGAGTTCTCCAAAGTCTCTTTGAATCCTTTGGAATAATTGTCTGCCCTGCTCTGTTAGTGTGTAATTGTATCTGAACGAGTCGAAACTAACCGGTGTGATTGTCTCTTTCAGAAGCTTTAATCCTACTAATGTATTGATTGTTTCGGATAGTTCTTCGGAGTAGGGACCATAGTAGTAAGGTTTGAAATCGAAACTAAATGGAAGCCTTGAGCTGTGTTTCAAGAGGCATATCTCCTTTTGGATTCTGGTTCTGCCTTCTATTCTGTTGTTTTCATGAGCTCCAAAGACTGAAATCAAAAGAACTATATCGCGAGCCTCTACCAACTAAATCCCTTCAACTATTTCCTTGATTTTGCTATTTATGATTTCTGGTGACGGAATATCGCAAAGAGTGGGGTCAACGTAGACTTTTAGTCTTCTTACACTTTGAATTGCGCCTACAATATTTGATTTCCTTCGCAGATCCACATATTCGCTAGTATCACTGTCTATTTCATCCATATGTATTTCACTTGGTGCTTTGCCTGTCACAATATCGCATATGTATTGATACTCAGCCTGATTGTATTGCTTGTTCAATTCCAATGATAGAAAGTCGCTCAATTCATTCTCATCATCTAGAGAAGCCAGAAACTTTGGGCTCATTTGAAAATTTTCTTGATTCAGTTCAACATCAACTAGAACTCTGTATACTTTGTTCCCTTTTATGTCACTAACAAGTTTTTCTGATCTGCCCTTCGAGTCTATAAGCATTCTTAGTAGATTGTCATCATATAGTTCCAAAAAACTCTTAGTTTCTTTGAATTTCTCAATTACCTGACTAGCGTCTTTCTTAAGTAGTATAGCCTTCTCAAGCATTTTCTCTGCTATCCGAGAATTCTGAATATGATACACCAAGTCATACATGCTTTTCCACATTACCAAGAATAGTTCGGTGGTAACAATAGCCTGTTGATTGTTTTCCAGACCCAATTTGCACTTGCTGAGGTTATCTTCATCTCCAAGTATTGTGTATGAGTTCAGAAAATAGTCAATGTCGAAGCTGTATCTGAGCCCCACATGGTGAGCGTCACGTAATAGGTAATCAAGCTTGTCTATGTCGATTGGACCATTAATGATTTGTGAAAGAAACGGATAGTCGTGATTGCGTTGGATCAATTTCACTACCTGTTTCTTATCGACCCAATTCTCAAGATCAGAGGATATCTCTTTGGTTATGATGTCTTCAGCCAGAGCTTGATGAGTCTTTCCTGTAATCTTTTTCATTGCGAAGTCCACTGCATGAGAAAAAGGACCATGGGCTATGTCGTGGAGAAAACCAGCAGCCATTAATATTTCCTTATTCAGCGACAAATTTTCAGCTAGTATTCTTTTGCCTTTGTCGTACATTTTTTGAGCGAGCATATCTGTAATCTTTCGTGCGAAATACATTGTTCCGAGTGCATGTGAGTAGCGTGTGTGTATAGCCCCAGGAAAATCGACATAAGCTTTCAGACCTAATTGCCTGATAAACAGCATTCTTCTGATGGCAGGTTCATCTATAATCTTGACAAGCCAAGTAGGAAGTTCAATTGATCCTGCAATGGGATCTGGGACTATGTGACGTCGCTGGCTTGACATATCTACTTTTCCTCACGTGAGTTTACTTGTTTTTCTATTCTAATCGCAATGAGATTCAGGTCTGGCATGCACACCAGAATAGCTTCGCGAGTCTTTTATGATTTGCCTTCGGGTTCAAGCCGTGAACGTCTACGATTCATGAAACATCCGGGGAAAACTTTTGTCAGGGTCAATTCACGTAATATATGCTGAATTGAAGAAAATATCTATCTTGAGGCTACGGACTGAAAAGTTCAGGATTTGAAGGATTTTAATCTTGGGGCTTCTTTGGATGTGGTGGTTCGCTGTTCATGGCGAAGATCCTGAGGAAAAAAATATTTTTTTTCCTAGGAGGTAAGAGGAGGAAAGCCCACTCTGTTCACCAAACGAGGCTTGATACAGCTTCAGATAGCCTTCAAAATCTACAGCTCATTATGTTGAAACCCACTTTTCCAACATTAATTCTATAGGTTTTTGTGTTCTTAATATCTTGAAATATTGACAATACTGCTAGTGAGATGGGCCAAGATGGCTGAGTGTGCAGTTTGCGGTAGAGAGGCTGGTCGGCTTCATGTTTGTTGTGAGTGTGGGAGGCTTGTTTGTGATTTGTGTTATGTGGAAGCTGTGGACATGTGCTCAGACTGCGAAGAAACATGGGAAGCAGAAGAAGACCTAGACTTTCTTTAGATAACGAGCCATGTTCTTTACAAGCGATTGTTGACTATTTCTTCTTGCTTTCGGCTTGAATTTCCCTTAGTGCAATAGTCTTAGCCATTTGCAGATAGCCAGTTTTTCGTAGTTCTTTTGGTTCAGGTTGGTTTTGTGCTTCTGGATGGTCTTTCATGTAGAGTTGGATTGCTTTTTCTTGCATGCGTTGGCGGACGAGGGGCCAAAATGAACCTTTTGTTCTCTCATGGGCAGAAGTTTGCAGGACTTCTTTGGGGCTTTCTTGGGGCTTCGGGTTTCTCTGAACTTCTAAATTGTTGAGGTTCATGCTTCCACTCATTACTCCTAAGGCTTGCAGTGCTCTTTCACTAAGGTCGTCGTCGAGCCATTTGCTTGTCCAGAACCATATTTCTTCTGGTGTGGCGTTTAGTATGTATCTTGTTCCTTTTTCGATTTCCGTTGAGTTTTGTGCCTTGTTGATGAGTGCTGCTGCTAGTCCGATTCTGTAGGCTGATTCGTAGGCAGTTGTGTCGTTTTCGTTTATTAGTATGTGTGTTGTGTTGCCGTGTTTTTTGGTTGGGTTTTTCTGGGCTGCTTCTTCGAGAACATGCCTTATGGTTAGGACGCTGCCTCCTTCGGCTTTGCCTATTGTGAAGGCTGGTTTGGTTTTCTCTTCTTCTGTTTTTGGGTATCGGTGGTATGCTTCGACTGTGACTTTTTCTGGGTGTGTTCGTCGCCATTTGATGATGTATTTGAAGGGCATTACTTCACCTGTTTGGGTTTGAGTTCTAGTCCTAGCTTGGTGTTTGGGTCTTCGGTTTTTAAGGTTTTGAGTAGTTCTTTGAGTTCGTTCACTGGGATTTTTTCGGCTCTTAGTGTGATTTGTCCTTCGAATTCTGGTAGCGTCCATCTGCCTATGTCGTCTAGAAACTTTGCAGCTGGGTTGTCTAGTCCAGTGTCGTCGGCTTCGAAGACGCAGTCTAGTCTAAGGTTTGTTGAGATGGCGTGTGCGGTGACATTTACTTTGGTTGTCATTCGTCTTCCTGCTCTGGCTAGTCGTATTAGGTTTCTGAATTGCGTGGCTACGTCGGTTGAGCCTCTTATTTTAATTATTGCTTCGGATAGTGTGTCGATGCCTTCGCGGTTGACCCACCTGTCAAGGTCTTTAATTTGAGTGTTAACTGGTGCCATTTCGAAGGGTTCCCATTCTGGTCGGGTTACTGCTCCAGGGACGCCTGTGATTGTTGTTGGTTCTTCGATTTTTCCGCATTTGCATGGCCATGAGAGGCAGTTTTTGCATAGGTGTCCTCGTGGGTCTGTGAGTTCGCGTCTTGCTGCTTCTTCAGGTAGTAGTAGCTGGGCATCTGAGCTTATTGTGGCTCGTGTTGGTGGGCTTTCTGGTGCGTGGACTTTGTTTTGTTGGATGAGTATCCATGTTCCTCGTTTTACTCCTTCTAGGATGGTTTGTTCGAATAGTGATTGGCTTTCGGGGAGGACGCCTCCGGTTTTTTTGTGGATGTTTTCGTAGAATGCTCTGGTTGTGGTTTCTGTGGCTTCTGCGGGCCAGGCTTCGCTTTTTGCGTAGTCTGGGTCTAGGGGTTCGTTTGTTACTCTGTGTAGTAGGTCGGATAGGATGTGCCAGAGTAGGTCTTGTCCTGTTACGGCTGTTCCGTAGCCGCTTGGTCTGAAGGATTTGGCTTCTATTTTTCCGGCTCTTGTGGCGTATACTAGGAATGTGAATACGGCTCTTACGGCGTCGTTTACTGTGGCTTCGTATGTAGCGACTTTTTGTTGTAGTTTTTTCTTTTTGTCGTGGGGGATTCCGTATTTTTCTGGGTCTTCGGCTAGGGCTCTGGCTACTTCTAGTCTTGCTGCTGCGTCTCGGAGGGTTTCCCATGCTTGGTCTCTTGCTGCGAGGAGGAATGTGTTGTTTCTGTATGCTCGTAGGTTTCCTCGGGCGTCTCGGTTGAGAATGAATGTGGCTATTTTATCAGGAACATGTTCTTCTGTTGGGATTGTGTGACCTAATAGTGGGTTGAGTACTGCGACTTTTAGGGTCATGTCGTCTGATATGGCGCTTGGGTCGTCTGGGAACAGTGATATGGAGAAGTGTCCTTTTCCTGGTTGGGCGAATAGGGTTTGGAGTACGTTGTAGACTACTTTTGTGACTTTTGGTGTTGGGACGTTTTGGGATTCTTGGTCGATTACTCGGCTTTCTGTTGGCTCTTTTTTAAAGACGTAACGGTTGCCTATCGGCTCTATGTACCAGAAGTTTTCTAGTTTTGGTAGAACTTGGTCACGATACCATTTGACGTGGTCTTCGTGTTCTGGTGTGGCTAGGGCTGCTATGAGTGTGTCTGTGTCTATGCCTTTTGCTTCTTCTTTGGCGCCTGTGAGGCTGTATAGATATATTGTGTTGCATGCTCTGCGGAATAGTGGTGCTTGGAAGTGTGTTCGGTAGTCTTCGTCGTTTTGTTGGGCTTTGGCTTTTCTTCCGCTGTGACTGTAAACGTCTGAGACGATGGCATTGGCGAATTTTTCTTCATCTAGTCTGGTTGTGAGTTCTTGGACGATTTCTGTTACTGCTAGGTCGATGTGGTGGGGTTGTATGATGTATGTGTCTTTTTCTTTGGTTTGCCAGATTTTGTTGATTGTGTGGGCTAGTAGGCGTAGTGCTCCTCTTGTTCTTTGGAATTTTGGCAGTGTTGATAGTCTTTCGTATAGGACGTCTATGAGTTCTGGGTGGAAGGGGTAGGTTTCTGTTATGCGTTGTTTGTATTCTGCTCGTCTGAATCGGTCTGGTGCTTTGATGTTTTCGTAGAGTTGTGTGTAGGCTTGGGCTGTGTTTTCTGCTGTTTTTGTGTTGATGTGGTCGAAGAGGCGTTTTTTAAGGATGTGGGGTACGTCTTCGCTTTTGACGGGTTCTATTGATTGCATTTTTCGGTTGAGTATGTTCATGGCGTCTCTTAGTTCTGTTCGTACTGAGTCTGCGGCGTCTATGTAGGCGTCTGAGGCTACGCTTACGATGAGTAGGCTGTTTTCTGATTGTGATACTGCTAGTGTGAGTGTGTGGATGAAGTGTTTTACTTTGGTTTGGAGTTCGGGTTGGTGTTTGACGAGGTCTAGGTATTTTGGGATTTCATCAAAGAGGATGAGGGTTGGTTGTTTTTGGAGTAGTTTTGTTATTGTTTCTCTGTCTGGTAGTCCTTCTGGTGTGTCAGATTCTGTGGCTAGTTTTTCTTCGCCTAGTTGGTAGAGGAAGTCTGCCCAGAAGGTTTTGAGTTGGTGTGGTCCTCTTTTTACGCCTTTTCCGCCGTATTCGTCTCCTGATATGACTATGATGGCTGTGTTTTTTGGTGTTGGGATATTGCCTAGTAGTTTTTGGATTTGGGGTTCTGTTGGGTGTTTTGTGGCATAGTATATGGCTGCCATTGCGTGGGTTTTGCCGCCGCCGAATCCTGCGTCGAAGACTAGGATGGGGTTTATGGTTTTTTTGGTTGCTGTTAGGCGGTTTAGGGTGTCGTTTAGGAGTTGTTTTAGTGTGGGTGTGAGGTGTGTGGCTTCAAAAAATGAAATAGGGTCATTGTATGGCGGTTTGGCTGTGCCATTTGCGATTGTGTGAAGGTCTAACGCTAATTCAGCTTGGAGGTATCTGCCCTCTAAAATGTCTTGTTTGGGTTTGCATGCTTGTGGGTTCCAGATTTGAGTGAGAGTAGACTTGCTCATCGTGGGTCACGTGTAGGGTAACAATTACTGTTTTAAGTGTTAGCGGATAAATTATAAAGGTGTTTGCTCGTTGTGGGATGGCGTTAATCGTGGTTGATACAAAGAAATTCAATGCTGAAAGTGTAGAGCTCTTAATAAGCAAATGGCTCCCTATCGAAGAGGTGAGCGTTGAAAGTGTTAGAGAACGTAGTACAAGTCAGGTTCCAGGAGTTACTAGTCTGCATGTCTGGTTTGCTCGACGCCCGTTGATTGCTTCACGTGCTGCTATTCTGGAGACATTGCTTCCTTCCGAAAGTGACCGAGAACGCGTTCTAAGAATATTAGGAATACCCAAGGGTGTAGATTTGCGTAAAGCAGAAACCGAAGTACTCCGTGCAAAGGCATTAGGTCGGAAACTTTCAGAAAATCCATTCACATGGGAACGCGCTTTCAAATATACGCCTACGGAAGAAGATTTGAGCTGGTTCAGAAGCGAATTGGAAAAATTGCGACCTTTTAGGGAGTATGTTATTGTTGATCCAATGGCCGGCGGTGGCAGTATTCCCTACGAGGCTATGCGACTTGGTTTGCCTATTGTCGCTGGTGAGTTAAATCCTGTTGCTTTTATCTGCCTTAAAGGGACGCTCGAGTATCCTGCCAGATTTGGCAAGAGACTGGTTCCCGCGGTTGAAAGTTTCTGCAAACAAGTACATGAAGAGGCTAAGGCTGAGCTGGATGGGTTCTTCCCGAAGATACCAAGCGAAAAGGTCTATGCATACCTTTGGGCACGAACAATTAAGTGCTCTTCATGTGGTTTGACTATTCCTCTTTCGCCAAATTGGTGGATTGTTCGCACTTCAAAGGATGAAAACAATGTTGCAGCAAAGGTAAAAGCGCCCGAAGCTAATGATAAATGCAGTTTTGAAATTGTTGGTAGCCCTATCTCAAGAGGGTTGGACCCAGATAAAGGGACAGTTAAAGGTGGGCAAGCCGAATGCCCGAGATGTCGCACGGTCATAGCAGGCGAAGAAGTGAAGCGAGAAGCACAGAATGGTCGAATGGGGCATCAACTTTATTGTGTTTGCGTAAAAAATAAAGGCTTAGGAAGGAACAAAGCGAAATGGGATTTTAGAGCACCGACAAGAGAAGAATATGAGGTTGTTGAGAAAGCAGAAAAACGGTTGGGAGAAACAATGCCGGTCTGGGAGAGTCGTGGCTGGGTTCCATATGAAGAATATTCTAAAGGATTTTCTGACCGATGCTCAGTTTATGGGGTTAGGAGATGGAGTGATCTCTTTAATCCTCGTCAGCTACTTACTCATCTTACTTATCTTGAAAAGTTTCAGCAAGCTAAGAAATTGCTCTTCGCCAGTAATCAGCGAGATATCGAAGAACGGGACTTTGCAACAGCGATAGTAACATATGCTGCAATGGTCTTTGATAGATGCATTGATAACAATTGTCTGCTTAGCATATGGAACATAAATCGCACAGCTATCGCTCACGCTATGGGGCTTCAGGCTTTTCCTTTCAAGTGGAGTTATGCAGAGTGGAATCAGTTAGTCCCGAAGGCTGGATATGAGTGGGCTGTCTCAAAAGTTCTCGACGCTCTAAAAGAAATAATTGAACTTCTATCAGAAAACGCCAGTACGGTTAGAGTTCACTGTGGAACTGCCGCAAAGATTCCGTTAAAAGACAAAAGTACACCCTGTATTGTTGTTGATCCACCTTATGCTGAAAACGTCATGTACGGTGAAGTTAGCGACTTCTTCTATGTATGGCTTAAACGCCTTCTGGGCGACATTTTTCCCGACGCTTTCAACACAATTCTAACAGAAAAAGAAGAAGAAGCAGTAGCCAACCCAGCCAGATTCAAGAACATGGGTAGAAGCGCCAAAAAACTAGCTCAAGAAGACTATAAGACCAAAATGGAAGCATGCTTTCGAGACATGCACCGCATCCTACAAGACAACGGGGTCATGACAGTAATGTTTACACACCGCACAGCTGAAGCATGGAGCAGCCTAGCCACAGCCCTGATGAATGCAGATTTCACTTTCATTAGTAGCTGGCCAGTTCACACAGAACCCCCAGACAAATACGCAAAACGAGGAAAAGGAGTCTTGAAAGTCACAGTCCTCTTAACATGCAGAAAAAGAAAAGCAAATCATCCAGGCATCTGGGAACACATAATCGAAGAACTCCGAGATGTCGCCAAACAAAAAATCGATGAATTCTCCAAACTTGGCATAGAAGAACCAGACCTCAAAGTAAGCGTTTACGGTCCAGTCTTGGGCAGATTTGCAGACTATTACCCAGTCAAAACCGCAACAGGAAAAGAAATCGACCCTCTACAAGCTCTAGACTTAGTCACAGATGTCCTAAACGAAAAATTTCTTCAAGAAGCAGGCATACAAACCGCAGACAGAGAAACAGCAGCATACATCAATCTACTCGCAACATTTCCACACACAGAAACAGAATACGAAGAAGCCAGACTAGCCACCGTATTCGGCGGACTCGTCACACTCGATACATTGGACACAAAAGGCACATACGGACTCATCGAAAAAAAAGGCAAAAACATCAAAATCCTATCAGCCAGAGACAGACTAGCCAAAGGCATAATCGACCCACACGACACAAAAACCATCAAAACAATGATAGACAACATCCACGCAACAATCATACTCTACGAAAGAGGCGGACTAATCGCAGTTAAACAACTACTCCGAGACAAAAACCTAGACTACGGAGGCTCACCCTTCCCAACAGTCCTAGAAGCCTACGCACGCTATGCAGATGCCAGCTTCAACGACAACTTCAGAAAAGACGCATCAATGGCAAAAGCCCTACTAGCAGCACTAGGAAAATCAATCGAATTCGCACCAAGAAAAAAAGAACGCCTAGACACCTACTTCCGAGAATCATGAAAATCCATAACAGGCTCAACCCTAGGAACATCGCCACCACGAGCAACACTCTGCCAAACAGGCAAACGCCTCTCCAAATCCTCCAACTGACCCAAATACCTCTCAGCAGCATCCAACTCAGCATCTAGAAAACCACCCAAAGCCTCCATAACCCGCTCACGATTACGAAAACGATGAGGCAAAACATCCTCAGGATCAACAAAAGCCAACTGAGTAGCCAAAACCTGACCATACCTACGCACAAACTCCCGCAACCTAAGCCTAGGCTCAGGAGCAACAGCCCGACCAACAGCCTCAAAAGCAGACTCCCGACTAACATCACGAGAACCCTTCAAATCCAAACTAGCCCTAAAAACACCAGCCCGCAACAAACGCCTAGCAACCAACTGAACAGCACCCAAACTCATAGCATCAGCAAAAGCCTCCAACCTACGAGGCAAATCCTGCTCAAGCATCTTCCTAGCCTCAGCCCGACGCGAATCAGCCATAACACGAAAACGCTCAACACACTCACAACTCATACTCAACCAACCTCAGCCAAACCAAGAATATCCCTAAAATACTCCACAACCTTCTGAACATCCGACACCTTCACAGGTCTCCCATCTGGCTCTAACACATACACATCCAACAACCCGTCCTCAGTCCCCACACCGTACAGGCTAAAAGGCAACTTCTCAGGCATATCAGCAAACAACTCAACCTGAGAAGCCAACCACTGAACAAAAGGATGCCCAGGCACCAACGCATTAGGACGACCAGGCTCCAAAGAAATACCGTCTTCAACGAGTCGTCTGACACCCTCTGGCAATTTGCTCAAAGGTTCAACAAACAACAACATATCCCTCCTAACTAAATTCATTCCAAGCGATTTACAAGCCAAAGAAACAAACCTCTCTAGTACTCTGCCAACATCAACCTCAACAACAGCAGGCACCAAAGGAACATTCTCAGGAAAAATCCGACTTAACCTAATTGCATCATCCTTGCTCTGTTCCACTTGCTCAACCATCTCCTGAATCCGATGACGCAAACTCTCACCACTCGCACCAGCCTCAAAAGCCTCAACCAACCGCTGAGCAATAATTCCAGAGGCTGGACCCGCAATAATCCACCAAATATGCATCCGCTCAAACAAAACACGATACATCCTAGCCTCATACGTGTCAGGATACCAAACATTCACAACCTTTACAACATCAGCCATCTGCCCAATACGATCCACTCGACCAATACGCTGTTCCACACGAGCAGGATTCCAAGGCATATCAACATTCACAACAGCACTCGCCGCTTGCAAGTTCAAACCCTCACTAGCAGCCTCACTACAAACCAAAACATCTACACGTCCTTCCAAAGCCTTCCTAACCGCATCCTTCTCAACAACACGCCAAACCCTAAGCCCAGAATCCCAAAGCTCACCACCCTTACCCGTATAAGTCCCAATACGGTCATTGCCCAACTCCAAAGACAGAAAATCCCTAACCACATCAACAGTATCCGTAAACTTCGAAAAAACCAAAACCTTACGACCCTCATTCCGCAAACCATCAACAACACGACGAATCTCCAACAACTTCGGATCATCAGCCGCAGTCACAGCCCTACTATAACCAACCAAACTACTCTCCAATGACCTTAGCTTCCCAAGCTCCCTATCAATAAGGCTTCTCGCCTTCTCCACAGTGGACCTCATAGCCTCCATCAATTCTTCCTCATCAATCTCATCCTCGACGTCCTCAATAATCTCACTGGCCAACTCACGAAGACGCTCCTCATCCCCTTCCAACAAAGCCTCCAAAGATTCCCTCCTACGCTTCACAGTTAGATAAGCTGCAGCAAAACTACTCACAAACCTCTGATGATAAACAGCCCTAATCAAACCGAAACCACGACGCTCATCCATCTTCAAATAACTCAAATACTCATTGTAATAGTTCGCCAAGTAATCATTGAGCTCAGCTAACAAAGCAGCATGCTTCGCATCCAAAACAACATCTACATTGGAAATCTCACGCCTTGGAAACTTATAATTCTCTTTCTTAAGGCGCTCTCTCGTATTACGAATCATGAACCAAGAAACAGGCGCCAATCCCCTCATGGCTCGATCCAAACTATCTCGCTTCGCTGGGTCCAAACGCCTAAGAAAACTTCGAAAAGCGTTTGTATCCTCAGACTTTAAAATGTCTAGGAATTCTTGCACAAATTCTTGACTCTTCTCCTTAAAGAAAGTTCCAGCGACCACTTCAATCTGCTCAGACTTTAAGTAAGTTTTCGCAAACCACGAAATAAGAACAAAAAGGTGAAGCCAACCATCCTCACCCCTTTCAAGTGGGCTCTGGCTAAGAGCCTTGTAGAAACGCTTAAACTCATCCTCATGAACCCAAGGACCACCCAAACCCAAAATCCGAAGAAGATCCAAAGCCTCCAACTCATTAAGCTGCAAAGGCGTAGCAGTCACGAGAAAGATGTGAGGCGTAAGAGCTGACAACGCCATTGCCAACTCATGAAGACGAGTAGGCCTAGGAGAAACAAACTGCGACCTAGTGATGCGTGCAGCATGAGCCTCATCAATAACAACTAAATCAAAAGGCTTAGCCTTGAAAAGCTCAGGCTCGTACCCTTTCCGACCCCGAACATAATGCCAGGACGCTACAACCATATCTACAGCATCAAACGGATTGCCAACGATAGGAATGTCTCTCTCATCTGGAGCAACCAAGACATTGGGCTTCCCAGGCTTGAGTAAGTAAGCAGGAAGACTAAACTTCCCCCGAAGCTCATCCCACCACTGCCTAGAAACATTCTTAGGAGCCAAAACCAAAACACGCCTAACAAAACCAGTCATCCACAACAGCTTTACACACGCTCCAGCCTCGATAGTTTTCCCAAGACCAACTTCATCAGCAAACAAAATCCTAAACGGATAACGCTCTCTCGCCAAATTCACAGCCCTAACCTGATGAGGATAAAGACGCACAGGCCCCAAACCCATATGTGCCAAACCACGAACACGAGGCAAGATCCTCACAAAACGACAAGCGGGTAGAAGACCATGAGCAACAGGCTTGATTAATTCCTCGTCTTCAACAGGATCCAAGCTCGGAGTAGATTTTGGAGTGAATTTCACGACTGCTCTGTAAATTGCTTCAGGAAGGTTGAAGCATTCAAAATCTGGATGCTCCGCATTCCAAATACGCTCAAAAGACTGGACGAATTCATCTATGCGTTCCTTATCGCCTTCTCTCCAGGAATAGAAAACGCTGATATGCTCCCCGTTGACAGTATAGGCGGGTTCAGTCTCATTAGCACTTCCGTTTGCAGCAATAGTATTCCCCTCTCTATCTCTGAAAATAAGAAGCTTATAATGAAAAATTCCAGTTTGACCAAGATAGAGATGACGAGGCAAGACAACTTTAACCTCAAGAATACCTTTGCTAAACATCCATGCAAGAGCCTCCAAACGCTTCTTAACAATCACATCCTCAATAGTCTCCAAACCAGAAGCAATCAGACGGGCAATCTCTTCAACAACCTCCTGCCCAGATCGCACACCCATCTGATAGGCTTCCCATAACTCCCTAGGAACATCATGAGCCCCCAGAATCAAACGCATTCTGCCGCCATTACCGATTAGACCCGCAACTCCACTGGCTGCATGAATCAACGAATCAACGGTGAAGTAGCCAGTAGCTCGGTCATATTCCACAGACTCTTTCAAGACAGGAATGTAAAACCCTCTCGCTATCCTTTCACCACGTCCCTCGAAGCTTAAACCTGTAACTCCAGCCTTCCTAAGCGACAATTCAACCCCTCATCAGTTACCTCAAGTGCAATAAGCAGAACATAGTTTTTTGCTTTTTGGATGACATACGCGAATGATCTCTCTTCTACGTAAAGATGATAACTAATCGGTCAGTATAGTCTTTCGCGGATGCTTAGTTGATATTTTTGCTTACGGCACCTATTCAAGTTCCTTAAGAGTTTCTGTCTCAGTCTGCTGACTTTCTCCAAATCCCACAAAGGAAGCGAATGCCTCCTCAACAACCAATATTGATGATCAACTAAACGGTATATCAGCCAAAGCTCGTCTGGGCTTAGGCGTGGCCTAACATATTCTATGTCTATCCAAACGGTTTCCTCAACCATATTCTGGCACCCCATTCACTAACGCATAGTCACGGTTAAACATATTTCGGCGCCGCAATACAGCAAACTAAATGTTGCTTCGGAACCGTTTAACATTTTTGAGCCACTAAACACACGGCAAAAGTCATAACTATAGAGCAGGTAAGGTAACTCCTAGAAAAATAGAGGGGAGGTAGGTCTTGAGGTATTACGTAAGCCTAATTAAAACTGCAAAGCGGACCTGCGCATTGCGTACCTACATTGCAAATGACAAAAAAAGTGTCAAAGGAAAACACGGACAAACTTTTTTTTCGGTTTATTTTTGTTTGCTGAACAGTTTAACAGCGTATTCTAACTCTTCAAGATCCCTCTTCCTCTCTGCCAGCTGTTCCTCGGCTAATCGAAGCAATTTGCGATTGTTCATTTTGCCTTCATGTTTCAAAACACGCATCACCTCAAAGAAACGGGTTGTAAACTCGTCTCTCCAAGCATCCTGCGTCCTTTCCAACATTTCTTCTTTAGTGGGCAGAGGCTCCTTCTTTTCAGCGAGGATTAGAAGTGCGATGATTGGTTTCTTAACGTAAGGGGCAGGAAGGTTCTCCGCGATCCAATTCGCAATAACCACGAACACGGTGATAATTTTGGGAAAGCGGTCTGAAAGCCATTTGATTTCCTGAAAAGGAGCGTACTCGAGCAGTTTCCCTTGCTTGCTTAGGATTTTTATTATTTCGCTTCGATCTTCCTTCTCCAAACGCTCCCAAGACTCGCGAATCTCGTTGGCTGTCATTTTCTCCGAGACAGCGGCTGGAGGAATACACGAAGCAAGGTACAACACGGTTCCCACGAAAGTCAAATGGTACAGCTTCTTTCGTCGCTTCGCCCCGCTTTTTCTCACAACAGACGTCAAGGCACCCATGTGGGTCAGCTTGTCGAGGCAAAAATGGATTGTCCCGTGGCTTAGTTTTGGAAATTGCTTGTACAGGTCGTACTCTGTTTTAGGGCCGTGTTCGGTTATGTAAGAAAGTATGAGCTCCGTTTTTGTCATGTCTTCCGCTTGATAGGTATCCATATCTCAGTTCCTCATTGGGATGTTTATGAAATATTGCTTAAATAATTATCGCCGAATATTATCTCAGTGACAAACTGGGATGAAAAAATGAGCATACCCAAAATCGTTGAACACAGAATAATCAAGCTGCGAAAACGCAACGGATCAACACAGTACACGTTGACGCTGCCAAAAGAGTATGCTGAAGCACTCGGGAAAGAAGGCATCGACTCCCTCTTCATCATTTTCAACAGAGGACTTGGAGCATTCCCAAAGATTCCTGGTTTCACTGAAGAAGCGCTGACTACCTTTATGCAGGAACACTCGGAGCTTCAAAAACTATTTGCCAGAACAACTGGATGCGATGGAGGCACGCAGAAGAGTGCAGAAAAGGAGTTCAAAAAATGAGCCTCGATGAGAAGTCGCAAAGACTGGGCGAGATGCTGTCACAAGTCCGCAATAACTTTCAAGGCGCCATAGAAGCCATCGACACATTCCTGAATTTCCTTGGCAAGCCCATGGACCCAGAACACCCTGAAGTCTACGAGAAACTCAATTGGGAAACCAGAACCGGCAACAAAGGCGAATACCAGATGCTACGCAAAGACAACTGCAACGACACCCAACTCTTCAACCACCTCAACAACATACTGAAACAGAACAAGAACAACATCACCATAGGCGACTACCACTACTGGACAGGCGAAAAAGGCTACATCTTCAGACGCAAAAAGAAGCCAAAACAATGAAAGACATGACGCAAACCCCCGCAAACGCGCAAGAACTGCAGACCACCAAAAACCAACCGCTGAATAGTAAGACAAAGGCTGACCTCAGACTGCATGGTGGCCGAGACCGTGTAACCATTCGAGTTAAGCCCGAACTGAAAGAAGCCCTCTACGAGTTCTGTAAAGCAAACGGGCTAAGTCTATGTCATGTTTTCGAAATGCTTGTTTCAGGCTATTTGACGGGCATGAAACAAAAAATCAGCTGGGTCAGCCAAAGTCCTACTATCGAACTGTCAGTTATACGCGAAATCAAGCGAATGCGCCGTTATGCTCACGAGTCAACAGATGATCACACTTTCGTAGAAGAGGCAGGCTCAGCAACCAAGTGCGCTTATAATTGTGTGGAACCTGTTGTAGCCAAACATTTTGTCTATACAGACAAAGAACATTGCACAACTACATTTGTTTGCAGTCGCCATCACGAGGAGTTGAAGAAACGAAGTACAGGTTGGTCTAGTTTAAGAAGTGAAAACATTTGAGTGAAGAAGAAATCATTGAAACTCTCGAACTTTTTTGCCAAGCTTTGGAGAACGTCGCTTCTGTGCTAAGACAAAACCTAGCAAAAGACATCAATCAAATGAGCAACTGGAATCCAAACAAGATCAAACGGATTCCTACCGAAGGAACTCGAGGTCCCTATGAGAAAGCAGATCCGCAAGCTACAACCGACTTCAAAACTATGCTTGCCAATCTGAAAGCACATAGAGGCAAGCTAACAAGAGACGGCTTATTCTATTGGGTTTTTGATGACGCAGCAACAGTTGGGCGAAAGAAACGGTGACCTGCATGGCTGAGGGAGAGGCTGGCTTCCACAACATTAAGCATACTTGGCAAAGCGACTACAACAACGGGAAGTTGGAACCAGAAACTCCAGCCGCCCAGCCCCCTAAATGCCCACAATGCAGCAGCCAACAAGTCTGGCGAGACGGCTTAAGGTATAGTCGCAGTAATGGAGAACCAGTTCAGAGATGGCTATGTAGAAACTGCAGCACACGCTTCAGCAAATCAAGCTGGAACAGCTCCAAAAACTCTGAACGTATTCAGAAGGGTCATAGACTGATTTTAAAAAGGTCAAGCATCATACCTTACACTCGTCAAGTATGCGAGCTCTTGACAGAAGAGTCGAAAAACTTGACCACAGTAGAAACCCAAACCCAAGAAACAGCCCAGCGGGAGGGCACAACGCCGGCAACAGACATCAAAAGCAAAATCGTCGACTTCGTATGGAAACTCAAAAGAGAAGCCTACGCCGAAACCACAATAATCGGCTACGCCTACAGCATTCAAAAACTACTAAGACTCGGTGCCAACCTCTACGATCACGAAACCGTCAAAGACATACTAGCGAAACAAGAAAACTGGAGCCCAACAAGAAAAAACCAAGTCATCAAAGCCTACCTCACCTTCCTAAAAATACACAACCTAAAAGCTGACATGCCAAAATACAAGGTCGCACAAAAGCTTCCCTTCATACCAAACGAAGAAGAAGTTGACCAGCTCATAGCAGGCTGCGGCCAGCAGATGGCCACGTTTCTTCAGATGCTCAAAGAAACAGCTGCACGAAGTGGCGAAGCATTCTTACTAAAATGGACCGATGTTGACACGAGAAACGGGACAGTAAACATAACCCCCGAAAAGCAAAGCAATCCACGAGTATTCAAGATGTCAGGCAAACTAACAAGCATGCTAAACAATCTGCCCAAACAATCCATCAACATCTTCACCTACAAGAACAAGTTCTATCTGCAAAAAGCCTTCATGAAACAACGCAAAAGAATCGCCCACAAACTAGGCAATCCTCGCATCCTCCAAATACACTTCCACACTTTTCGCCACTGGAGAGCCACAATGGAATATGCCAAGACCAAAGACATCTTACACGTCATGCAATTCTTAGGTCATAAAAACATCACAAACACACTGAAGTATACACAGCTAGTGAACTTCCAAAGCGATGACTATGTCTGCAAAGCAGCAAAAACCTTAACGGAAGCAACACAATTCATAGAGGCAGGCTTCGAATACGTCACAGAAATGGAAAATGTAAAACTCTTCAGAAAAAGAAAATAGCCTCAGAGGGTATTGTACCATCAAAATGGGGTCGTAGTCTAGTTTGGTCAAGGATACCAGCCTGGGGCGCTGGCGATCCGGGGTTCAAATCCCCGCGACCCCACTTTAATCTTATTTCACCAAAATGCCTTAAGCTCTGTCATTTTTTAAAAAGAGCCTCGATGTTTAAGCTTCTTGCTCTTCAAGAAAGCGGGTTTATAAACTATTTCAATTCAAAGTTTGAACCCTTGACAGAGCTTCGCGTTTACAAAGTACAATAATATGGTCCAAAAAAAAGGAATTATGGGCTGTTTTTTCCGAATTGTTGGGCTACTATGGCGATGTTGCGGATGTCGATTTTTCCGCCTGAGAGAGCAGCTTGAAGTTTAGTCTTTTTGGCTAATGTCGCTAATAATTCTGAAGTTATCATTTGCTTGAAAGAGTTCCATAATTATGTTGTGTTTGTTTTGTCATCAATCTTTGTCTTTTTGCATAGTCTAAACAACCCTATGGAAACGGTTGCGATCAACGCAATAGTGGACATGCTCGTAGAAATATCTGTTGCGCTTGCTTTTTCAGGTGGGGCGCCTGCTTTTTCAGGTGGGTCTACGTTTGGGTCGGTTTTTCCGAAGTTGGCGGCGAGGATTATGGCGTCGAGGATGTTAACTCTACCGTCGCCGTTTAAGTCGCCTCTGATGGGTGGTGCTTCTATGAAAACGTCGAAGAAATCGTATG
>Ga0209725_1000822_pt1 | contig 18310 bp, 15 predicted proteins | sample I18A1metaG_FD_184145 | JGI IMG/M metagenome (GOLD analysis project Ga0209725, IMG submission 184145) | Lake sediment bacterial and archeal communities from Gulf of Boni, Indonesia to study Microbial Dark Matter (Phase II) - ​I18A1 metaG... | ecosystem: Environmental > Aquatic > Freshwater > Lake... | reverse complement strand
AGCTACGTCAGATTCATTTCTAAGGGCCGTTCTGTCGTGCCAAGAAACGTAGTAGTAGATTCTGAAGGCCTTTTCATCGGTCTGGAAGGCAATCGAAGCCCGAACGTCACTGGTAGACTTCTGTATCACGTACCACGGGTAAACCCAGAAGCTGAAGTTCATGTCAAAAGTCAAGTCGGGACGCTCGATGAGCTGATGCACCTCTCCACCATTCGGACTGCATGAGCAACTTGGCGAGAACATACTCCTTATCGCCAGCGAGTAATCGCCCTGATGAGCTACAGTAGAAGACAGGTTAACCTCTCCATCCCCGTAGGTATTTCTTTCCCACCAATCGAAGCCCGACTCGAAGCCTCCGTTCACCAGAATTTCCGGTCCTGTTGGAACTGGCGCAGGAACCTTCACAATCGTTACGCCGAACTCTCTCTTATCGAAGAGACGGAACTCGCGACGTGAAATAATGTAGGTTTCAGCAACTAGATGCCAAGCCCCCTCCATCTCAGGCGACCTTACAGTGAGATTGTAGGTTTTGGTCCCCTTACCATGAGGGAGCGAAGGGTCTTCAAGCGATACTGTATCTTTAACATGAGCTAAGTCCCGCGTCCACGATGGATATGGATCACCCCTAGTGCGGTTATCAGCTTCATTGATGGAGACGAGAAGCTGTCTATACGCTCCAGTAGGATCCACGAACCAGAAATCAACCGTAACACTCACCTCGAAGTTTTCATCCGCTTTTACGCTAGACGGGTAATCCAGATAGTTGATGTAAGCGTATGGAGGCTGCTCCTCCGCAATTGCAGCGGGAAAAGAGACAAAGGAGAGAGACAGAAAAACTGGAACCAATATGAACATTCTAAACCAAGGTCTCATCAGCTCACACTCCCGCTGAAATTGTCAACACATAGTAGAAATCTAAGCTTTAAACTATACAGCATTCACACGGTTTCCCTTTTCATATTTCCAAATGCAAACTAGACGATCATTCAAGGCTCTAAAATCTTTCGCAATTCTCTAGATCCTACTGGTTCTTGGCGGCATCTATAGTGGCTAAGAAGCTTGCCTTGGATGCTAAATTCGTAGCCATTTTCTAGGTAAATCGAGTGGATTCGTAGCTATTTCCTAGGTGAATCGACTAGAAAGAGATTTTGCGATTTCATAAGTGTTAATTCTTCTGAACGCGTTTAACGCAGTTTGTCGCTGTGAGAGGCCTGCCTCCCGCTGTCTAGCTTAGGGGTGGAAGATGCGTTGAGTAAGCGAAGAGAGCTTTCGGGAAGACATGGTTTAGCCCTGGTCATAGTTGCTATATCAGGGATCGTCGCCTGCCTCTATTTAGCGACATTCGCCGGGGTCCTCTTGGTCGCTTACAGAACCGGGGAGGTAGTGATTAAAGCCGACGGCCTAATGTTTATCGAGAGCCTCCTTCTCTTGTGGGCCTCTGCCTGCATGGCTTCGATAGTGCTCTACAGTCTGAGGGCGATGGGGTCCGACATTAGGATAGCGCCGAAACAGCTTCATGGAAAAAGAGCAACCTCAGCGAATACCCCTGCGCCAGACCGCGTGAGAGCAGCCCTTAGCGCTGAGGCAAAACTCACAGCGCTTCCAACAATTCAAGAGCAGGCTCCATGAGTCATTAACGACCGACGCATGCTAGTTGGCCGAAGGCACCTCCTTTTTCTAGCGCTGGTAAATAACGATGGTCGCACCAAAGGCAACAGACACCACAAAATCAATGGTTCAAATCCAATCGGACGCTCCAAGGGACACACAAAGTAGCAAAAATTCATATTTCAAATTACGATGGTCGCACGAAAAGAAAAAAAGAAAGAGCGTTTACGTCTTGCGCCTTCTTTTCGCGGCGAAGACTGTCACTGCTACGGCTGCTAGAGCCAATACTATCCAAGGAGCCAATACCTCTGCTTTTGCCACCGGGATCACGATGCCTCCAACTGGGGGAGCAGAAGCCAGAACTATGTCACCCCATGTATCCAGATCGTTCGACATTGCACCGAAGGGCCAGATATTATGGCGATGATCTGACGCATCGTAGGGTAGACTATCCAGCACTGAGGGTGAGGAGAACCCAACTGTACCGCCTGGAGAAGCGCCTAGCATGTTCAAAGGTATTCTGAACTCGTATATTCTATGATCGACTGAAGGTGCGTTAGGGCTAGTTCCGAATCCTATCGCGCCAGCGAGACCTGGATGCAGATTATCGGAAGTTGTGCAATGACGCGAGAAATCTCCAGGGACACCATCTGAGGCCAACCAATGCTCCAAGACTCCATCGCCCCTCAAGAGAAAATAAGTATCAACGCCTGGTGTCCAACCATCATTACCGACATCGAAAGCAAGCACGCAATAGTCGCCAAGATCTGGAGTGTAATCACCTTCAGCGAGGTCATCATCCACGCAACCGTAGAGGTAGCCTGCGTCATTCACGATATACACAAAAACATGTATCGGCCAATACGGTGGTCCCAACTCCAATTGAGGATTGGCCCATTCGCTGAAGCTGAAAGCACCGTCTATAGTCGGCGGCTTTGAAGCCCATCCGCTGTTGATAGGAGGCGGAGGAGGCGGCGGAGGTATATAATTCAAGACGCTTGGAGTAGTTACACTATCGAAGTAAACGGTGACGGGGTCCTCGGTGCTTAGGCCGAGCTTCATCCTTTCTCCATTCAGCTTGGTCTCAGGTATGACGATGACGTCTGCAATTTTAGCATGCGTGATCGTTGAGGCTGCTTCCAAAGGATAGGTCTTGCTTGAGACTAAGCTTGGGGTTCCGCTCCCGTCGGGTTGAACTGCGAGGTAGACTGTTACGGTTATAGTTGTGGGCGCATCTGCCTTGTAGTATAGGTGGAAGCTGTGGGCTTTCGGGCCAGGGATCGTTCCGACATAAGGTGGAGAGTACCAGTAATACTCGATTCCGCTTGAAGTCGTCAAGTAATCTGGATCTGTTTTAGTCGGAGCCTTGAAGTCCATGAGCTTTCCAGGATTCACTGTAACACCTGAAGCTGGAGAATCTTTGAGATAGATGTCTGGAGAAGCCAATGCGACTGGAATTTGGAGACATGCGATCAAGACCATGAGAAACAAGAGCGGTATAGCTAGAAACTTAACCTTCAAAGATCATCAACCAAACATTTAGATTCCTAGCCGAGAATCTAACGCTTTCCCGGTAACTGTTTTGATACTTTTCGTCTATATCCCTTGGTGCACGCACACGACACTAATTCTCGCAATATAGTGGAAGAATCCTGAGCGTAGTTTTTTACACTTAAAACTGAAAATAGGTTCCCCTTTGATGATTATGAGGAAGCTTGGTAACGTTATACTCCCAACCATACTTACGGCGCTCGTGGTTCTGGCCTCAAGCCCTCAGGCTCAGGGACAGGTGGAGGCACCAAAACTTGCTATCACACCGTCGACCGTATAGGTGGACTCTCTAGCGAGTTCACAGCGGAGATCTGGAATTGGAAGAACTGGCAGACATTAATATGAAAATTCTTTGAGACAAAGACCTTAGACTTGGTTTAGCCGAAAAGACGATGTAAATATTTGGAAAGTCAAAGCGTTTGGATAAGCGTTTTAAATAGGCTTGGAGTAGTGTACATGTTAGAGTAATTCTGAAGGTGGGATAATTGAGGCGTCTTGCTATTAAGCTAACCTGTCTTGCCTTGATATTTCTATTCTTGCTATTGCCAGTTTCCACATTAACGGCTTCAGCGCAATCCGCGGATAAAGTTGCAGTCATAGTAGGGTTTAAAGAAGCTACGGATGCTGGGCTCGTTAGATCTAGTGGTGGCGAGATAAAATACGTTTACAAATATATTTTGGCGATTGCCGCATCACTTCCACCGCAAGCCATGGACGCCTTGCAGAAGAACCCTAAGGTAGCCTATGTTGAAACAGACTTCGAGGTCTACGCTCTAACGCAGACAACTCCTTGGGGTATCCAGAAGATAAGGGCTCCTGAAGTCTGGACATCCTTTGGCAACAAGGGCACGGGAATAAAAGTGGCTATCTTGGATACTGGAATAGACATCGCGCATCCAGACCTAAATGTTGTAGGTGGCGTAACCTACGTTCTTGGCACAAGAACTTACAATGATGACCATGGCCATGGCACTCATGTCGCAGGTATTGTAGCAGCACTTGACAATGATATAGGAGTCGTCGGGGTAGCTCCTGAAGCAGCCTTATACGCTGTTAAGGTATTGAACAGCCGGGGCCAGGGTTATCTTAGCGACATAAATATGGGTATTGAATGGTGCATCAACAATGGAATGCAAGTCATATCTATGAGCTTCGGCACAACATCCGATTTAATATCTCTTCATCAGGAATGCGACAAGGCTTACAACACGGGCATAGTTCTAGTGGCAGCCGCAGGAAACAACGGGCCCGGACCTGAAACTACAACATACCCAGCTAAGTACTCTTCAGTAATAGCGGTCGGCGCAACCGACAGTAATGATATTGTTGCTGACTGGAGCAGTAGAGGCCAAGAATTGTGGGTGACAGCTCCAGGCGTCAGCATCTACTCAACATACAAGGGAAGCACATATGCCACGATGAGCGGCACATCGATGGCATGTCCCCATGTAACCGGAACAGTGGCATTGATTCTGAAGAAAGCAGCACATACACCGGCTGAGGTCAGAAGCATTCTTCAGCGCACAGCTGTGAAGACTGCTGGAATGGACGGATGGACTTGGACTTCAGCTTACGGATTCGGTAGGGTAGACGCATACGCTGCTAGCGCAGTAGAAACAACCGACTTCTCGATCTCAGCATCCCCATCTGCTTTGACGACTCAACCTGGCGGTTCCGGAAGTTCGACGATAACGGTGACATCGCTCAATGGATTTAGCGGCGAAGTTTCACTGGCAGCATCTGCTCCTACTGGTTTAAGTGCTGCTCTTAGCCCAACTTCACTTACAATTGCGTCAGGAGGATCTGCTTCATCAACATTATCGATAACAGTTTCGTCTTCCACTGCGGCTGGGACATATACAGTCACAGTAACAGGTACAAGCGGTTCTTTGAGCCATTCTGCAACTGTGACGGTGAATGTGCAAACAACGCCTTCTGCTCCACAGAACCTCAAAGCAGCTGCAGGCGATGCTCAAGTTACGCTATCTTGGTCCGCACCATCATCTGACGGCGGTTCTCCAATTACAAACTATAGAATCTACAAAGGTGAAGGTGCAGGCGCAGAGACGCTTCTTACAACAATAGGTAACGTGTTAACTTACACTGACAAAGCGGTAACGAATGGGCAAACTTACTACTATCAAGTTACGGCAGTTAATTCCTTTGGTGAGTCCGCTAGATCAAACGAGGTAAGTGCAACACCATCTGCACCCAGTACACAGCCTTCTCTCACCGTCTCAGTGAGCACAGACAAAGGAAGCTACACACGTAACTCTTGGGTCTATATCACAGTCAAAGTAGTAGACAGCTCCACAGGCTTGGGTGTCGGAGGAGCAGCGGTGACAGTCACGCTAGTGGGCTCCAATGGAGCAGCTGGCGTTGGCACTGGGATAACCGATTCGAACGGCTTCGCCTACTTCAAGTACAAGATCCCGCCCAGAACTCCAATCGGAACCGTCTATATTGTGACAGCAGTGGCGACAGCGACCGGCTACAACCCCGGCAGCAGCTCAACTCAATTCAACGTAGTTGCCTAACCGCTAGCATTACTGAGTTACTTAGGTCTATTGCCATAGTATTCAGCATACCGATATCGTCGACTAGGCGCTGATAATCCACGGTCCATTCCTTCTCATTTTTTGCGAACACAGAACGTTATTATTGCGATCATCGTACTCAATATCATTGATCTTACTATTACTATGAATTGCTATGGATCGGAATTGAAAATGAACTCGGCCATAGAGAAGGTTAAGGTTAGGGTTCAGACGGATAAGAGGGAGTACATCACCGGCGAAAAGATAGAGTTGTCTATACATATTCTGAATCCTACTTCTAATTCTATAAGACTTGATTTTAATTCAATGCAGCGATACGATTTCATGATTCTCAAAGACAAGGAAGAGGTTTGGCGTTGGTCGAGCGACAAGATGTTTGCGATGGCTCTAGGCTCGTTGGTCCTTGAGCCTGATGAAGAAAGAAGCTACAGGGAAGTATTGGAGACTGCTGGGATCGCCCCCGGCGAGTATGAGCTGGCTGGAATCATTACCAGCAAGCCACCACTGAAATCAAGCTGTAGACTCACAATAAGGTAGATGAGAATAAGTCAAATCCAAAGGGTGGTCGAATTTTCATCTTCTCGCATATAGTCCCGTCAATTCCGCTTTGCCGATCGAGTGCTTCTCTATTCTCTCAAGGAAATTTTTTCTGTCAACATCTTCTAAGTGTTCAATGTCAAGGGCGTAGAGGGTGAAGATGTACCTATGCTTTCCCGAAGGTGGGCATGGCCCCCCATAACTCTTCTTGCCGAAATCGTTTTCGAGTTGCTTAGCCCCCGTGGGCAAACCCCCTTCCTCAATCTCTCTGACATCGCTTGGAATATCGTAGATGAGCCAGTGAACGAAGGTTCCTCCAGGAGCGTCAACATCGATAACACTTAAAGCGAAGCTCTTCGTTCCCTCGGGCATATTCTTCCATGAAAGTTGAGGAGATACGTTCTCTCCATCGCACGTAAACCTGGGAGGGATCTCCTCTTCATCTTCGAAATCATCACTTTTCAATATGAAAACGCTGGGAGCCCCGCTTGGGGTAGTAACGACGGGTTTTGGCGTGGGAGTTGGCGTCTTCGTCGGAGTTGGTGTCTCTGTAGGTCGCGTAGCATAATAAGCGCCAGCTGCCAATCCAGCCACTGCTACTAACCCGGCTGCTGCATACTTCACGTAACTCCTTCTACCTAATTTTCGAGGCTGCGACATAATTCATCAACAGCATATATCCTTCATGGAGCTCAATAAAGTTCTAGCTGTGGAACATATAGTGAAAGTCATATGCGTATTCTTTTTCGTCGAGCGCCCTTTGCGGTAAAGCTAGCCTACGATGATGGCGTGCCGGAGACGGGCATCGCTGCTCCTTTGGGCTGGTGTCAGGCTGTGAAGTTCTCTCTGCCATCCGGCTGGTCCAGCGCTCGGCTATTGGCGGCAGGGTACTACATAATGTATGATCTGACCAACTTCACATCTAGGGAAGTGATGGAACCAAGGAGCTATTGATCCTGTCTTTGGTGGTTACCCCGAGTGCTACCGGATGGTTTGATGTCGACTTGAAGGCCTACAACATAATCATTTCAGGAGATTTCTACGTCGCCGCTTACTTTTTGGTTGATTCCTCGCCTAGCTTTGGCAGGGATGATACGAGCCCGGATAGCCGTTACAGTGAACAAGCTTTCCATTCTAGCGCCTTACTTAGCTTCAGTAGGGTTGGTCGGAGGAGTAACCGCAGCTTTCGCCGTGAAAAGAAGGAGTAAAGCCTAAACAACTCCACCTCTTTTTTCTAATCATTTGAGGGCCTTCGATGCGTAGAAGAGAGGCTAAGCCAAAGTCTAAGAAGAGTCGTAGACGTAGGATTACTGAGGCGCTCGGCTACCTCGCGTTAATCACAGTCATCATCTTGATAGTAAGCCTCTACTATTTCCCATCTCAGAGAGCTGCGAAGGAGAGCGTAAAGCCGGAGGCAAGCGTTTCTCAAGCAGCTATAGTTGATCAGCTTGGTGCCATATACCCGAATCAAGATTTCATTCAATCAGCCTACAAGGATTTGACTTCAGCAGGGTTCAAGGTTCGCATCTACATGCATGATGAAGTGACAATAGACTTCTACCGTTCTCTTCCATCAAGAGGCTACAAGATCATAGTGCTCAGAGTTCACTCAGCCATACCTTTGAAGGAGCTTGTTCGTAGAAGCTACCCGATCAAAGGTGAACCTGTCTTCCTATTCACGAATGAGCCTTACGACAAGAACAGGTACCTACCCGAGCAATTAACAGACCAGATCGTTCAAGTCCAAGTTACAAACAGCTCCCCCTCATACTTCGGCATAGGACCAGAGTTCGTCAAGCAGAGCATGACAGGAAGATTCTCGAAGACATTGATCATCTTGAGTAGCTGCGCAGGACTCTACAGTAGCGATCTAGCAGATTCGTTGATAGATAGAGGCGCATCAGCAATCATCTCATGGAATGTCCTCGTCGAACTCTCGCAAACAGATAGAGCGATCGCTTTTCTGCTTAAAGAATTATGCGTTGAGAAACTCAATATTAAGCAGTCCATTGAAACAACGATGAGTCAAGTTGGACCTGACCCGAAGTATGGTGCCACACTACTATACTATCCAACTGAAGCATGGGATTTATCCGTCAAGAATTTGAAAGCAACCGAGGCCTCAAGATTTTGGCTTGAGCTCAAGGTAGGTCTTAGAAAAAGGTGTAAAGCCTAACAAATCCACCTCTTCTTTCTTAAGCTTCTCTTGAGAAGCGAAGATGACGAAAAACCCTCCTAGTACACTATAAAACTCTTTTATACATTTGAAACGTCAGCGAGTGGCGATATCCCTTGCAAAACCACTCTTTTTATTGACCAAATGTAATTGCTGGTTTGGAGGGAGAATACTGGTACGGTCTAATGTTATTCTTTGATCTGCACATATGAATGAATGGTTCAGATCGTTATGTCCGCTTCGGTGGACTGACAAATTCGCCTTTACTTGTGGAAGGATCGAAGTGCTTGAAAATATGTCGAGGTAAACCATAAGACACTTAAACATTTCAAAACGAATATATGATCGTTCATTCCCAGATGAAAACCTCAATTGAGGTATGAAAAATGGATTTTGAATGGGAAAGGCGGAAAGGCTGTCTACGCAGCCCCAGGAGAGCAATTCGTTTTTCAGCGGCCCTAATTTTAATATCGATTGTTGCCGCGTGCTCCGCGGCACTTCCGATCGCGATTGTGAAAGCGGAGAACCTGACGTTTGAGAAAACCTGGGGAGGTACAGACTCTGAAAGGGGGTACGCTGTTGCCAGGGACCCTTCAGGCAACATATACATAACCGGGTACACAAAAAGCTTCGGCGCCGGCGACCTTGATGTTTTCCTTTTGAAGTATGACTCCTCAGGTACGCTCCAATGGCAGAAGACATGGGATGGCAGAGGCGCAGACGAGGAAGCGTATGCTGTTGCCGTCGATTCTTCAAGCAACATCTACATAACCGGGCGTACATATGGCTTCGGCACTGTGTGCGCTTATGTTTTTCTCTTGAAGTACGATTCCTCAGGTACGCTCCAATGGCAGAAGACATGGGGAGGCACGGGCTGTAATTACGGGTATGGTATTGCAGTCGATTCTTCAAGCAACATATACATAACCGGCACCACAGATAGCTTCGGCGCCGGCGACCATGATGTTTTGCTTTTGAAGTATGATTCCTCAGGTACGCTTCAATGGCAGAAGAGATGGGGAGACACAGGCGTTGACGAAGGAATGGCTGTTGCGGTCGATTCTTCAAGCAACATATACATAACCGGGTACACAGATAGCTTCGGCGCTGGGTTATTGGATGCCCTTCTCTTGAAGTACGATTCCTCAGGTAACCTTAAATGGCAGAAGACGTGGGGAGGCGGAAGCGATGACGACTGTATGGCTATTGCCATGGACGCTTCAGGCAACATCTACATAACCGGAGAAACAGAAAGCTTTGGCGCTGGGTGGTTCGATGTCCTTCTCTTGAAGTACGATTCCTCAGGTAACATTCAATGGCAGAAGACATATGGAGGCGCAGGCAGTGACGGGGGATACGCTGTTGCAGTCGATTCTTCAAGCAACATATACATAACCGGCACCACAGATAGCTTCGGCGCCGGCGACCATGATGTTTTGCTTTTGAAGTATGACTCCTCAGGTACGCTCCAATGGCAGAAGACATGGGGAGACACAGGCGATGACATTGGGTATGGTGTTGCCGTCGGCTCTTCATACTTCATCGGACGCACCTCTAGCGCTTCACGTACCCTCAGCGATGTCTCAGGCACTCAGAAGGATGTAACAACTGCGACTGCGCAAGATGTAACAGGCACCCAGAACGATGTAACAGGCACAGAAAAAGATGTAACAGGTATTCAGGAGGATGTATCAGGCAGCGAGACCTACGCTGGGCAAGACGACGTCTTTCTGTTCACACCTTTACCTGCACCAGCACCTAAACCTGTCGGCGGCTACCTAAGGCCTGTAAGCAAGCTTGAGTTGTTGGCACCTTACATCGCTTTATTGGGGCTGGTTGGAGCCGTAACCGCAATCTGTCTTAGAAGAAGGCGCAACTCCTAGAACCCACCTCTTCTTTCTTAAGCTTCTTTCTAGAACCAAAAATGACGAAAGACCTTCCTAGCACGTTACAGAATCTTTTCATACATTTGAACCTTCAGCGAATGGCGATATCCTCCGGAAATCCCATCTTTTTTTGTGTTGACTGAGCAAGAACAACGTTGAGGTAGAGCGTGTGCGATTTATTCTAAAAAATTGAAGACTATATATGGCGCGCGTTGCTATCTCTCACTGAAGATTGATTAGAGTTTTGCTCTTTCAAGCCTATGGGATGAAGACTTCGAGGTCCTGAGAAACCATGGGTAGGTGCTTGCGAGGAAAAGGAAAAGCTTGGGCCTCAATTATTGTCTTTCTCGTATTGGCATTGTCTACGCAGTACGCTGTAGCGGAAGATGTCTACAGCATTCTGCAACTTGAGATCACTGTCTACAGGGACGGAGTGGCGCATATGAGAAGCACCGTCGCGGTCAACTCAACCGTCCCCTCTATATCATTGCTGCTGCCTGGAGAAGTTGCAAACGTTATAGTCACAGACGAGAAAGGTCAACTTCTCAGCTATGAACTGACTCGGGAAAACATCGTGATCTACACGTTCGGAGCCTCAAGAGTAGTGTTAGAGTATGATACAGCAACCTTGACACGGAAAGACGGGCTGGTTTGGACATTGAAGATAGAGCTACCGGTTCAGGGAAGAATACTTCTACCTGATGGAGCCGCCATAGTTTATTTGAGCGAGAGCCCTAAGTCGATTGAAGCCAAAGAGGGTAGACCTGTTCTGACCTTGGCTCCTAGATCTTGGGAGATAAGCTATGTGATCCCAGTGCAGGTGACCACTACAGCCTCTACGACCACGGCACCCACTTCCACGCTTACAGCAATCCCCTCGCCGTTTCCAATCGCGGTTGTCTTAGCGATTGTTGCGATAATAGCGTTAATCGTAGGGCTCGCCGCCCTTTTGAGACGCAGATCACGTCTCTCATTAGAAACTCTCTCTCAAACAGATAGAGAAGTGCTGGAACTGATCAGGTCGAGGGGAGGAAGAATCTTCGAATCCGAGTTGAGAGATTATCTAGGCCTTCCGAAGACGAGTGCTTGGAGGCGTGTGAAGAGGTTGGAGAAGATGGGTCTCGTAAGAACCAGAAAAATTGGAACACAAAATGAGGTTGAGTTGGCCTAGGGCTTATGGCGTTTCGCGATCTCCATTCTCACCTGTTTCATTATCTCCCTTGCCTGCTGGATGTCGCTGAGCGCTCCGCTGAGGTCATCCCCTGCGGATTTGTCTCGGGCACTCCCAACTAAGGTTTCAGCATTGCTGAGGAGGATCTTCAGATCATCGACGTTGACGCCTCTCTTCGCTAGTTTCTCAACTTCACCTCCAAGCTTCGAAATCTCTCTTTCAAGGTTATTGAGAAAAGCTTCTATCCGATGTATGTTCGGCTTGTGAGAAGCCTGTTTCAGCAATACGAATGCTTCGCTTATCAGCTTCTCGGCCTGAGCCATCCTTTGAGCTGCCTCGGAGGCGCTCTTGACATTCGTCTTTAGAATCGACTCAGCCTCGCTCAATAGCTCCTCAGCCTGACTGAGCTTCGAATCGATCTGTCCTCGAAGGCTTTCACTGATCTCCGTCGAACTTGAGAGAGCTTCTCTAACCCTGCCAATTCTCTCTCCAGCCCTCTCGATCGCTTCGATGAGCCGCGGCTTCACCTCCTGTTCTTCTATTGAAGGCTCCTCAGGGGCCAAAGCCCTCAAGGCATCTCGGAACTTCTCTTGAGCCAATTTAGCGTCAACCACGGCCGAGTCGTAGTCACCTCCCTCGTAGGCTGCTCTAGCCGTATCCAGTAGGTTGCTGCCTTCTTCGACGAGGCTTGACGCTAGAGAAACATCTATCCCAGCAGCCTTTGCTCTCTCGATGAATTCAAGAGCGACCTCCCTAGCCTTCTCAGCTACCTGTATGAACATCTTAGCTTTCGTCTGGTCGCTTCTGGCCGTCACAGGCGGGGCGCATGCCGCTAGTATTACAGCTATTATGAGAAGCGCAGCCGCTTTTCTTTGGACCAGCATTCTCAAACACCGAATTTAACTGAGGCGAAACTGAAAGATAAGGAACCCTGTGGAACGATCGTTCCAACGCTACGAAATCAGGTGGACGCAGTGGCCTTGGCCCGTCTCCCGGAAGAGAGTTTCAAGAAAGCCTCAAGATAAGAGTAAGCTCGCAAAAGACAGGAATTAAAAGCAGCTTGAAAAGGCACCTTTTGAAAGAATTTTAAAAGGCACCTTTTGAGAGAGCTGAGAAATGCGCAATTAATTCTCGGTTCGTATCTCAGATAGTGCATGGAATTCGATATCAATCCAACTTTCTTTTTCTCTGAAAAGCGTTCTCCTTGATACGATTGTTCATCAAGTCACAACGCGGATGAAAGGCCTGAAGAAAGCTCGGCTAGGAAAGCAGTTGGAAAGAGAGTTCTGATTCGCGAGAAGACTAATGTAAGGGCCTTTTTTTTTAAAAAAATGGCACGGTTCCTAATCAGATTATTGCCGATTTGGAAAGCAATTCCTCTAGTGGAACGGAATCCACCTCAGACAGCCAAGTTCCTAAGGTGCAACCTACCATGGATTATGGGAGAATCGACTGAGAGGATAGGGCGAGATCAAAGCTTTCCAAGATAGGAATGTAGGATACTACTCTGTACCAGATGCGTCAAATCCTACTTTCTGGAACTCTGAACAGTGGCGAAGGCAGCCGGTATCGGTAATTCGAGTATAATTCCTTGACCCTTCGGCTTTTACTCAGGTGATCTTCTTTCCGCAGTTCATGCAGAATTCAGCCCCTGCGGTCAACGCTGCACCGCATTTACTGCAGAAATTCTGATCCCGTCTAGGATGCTTGTAGTCGAGGATTATCTGCTCAAACTTCCAACCGTTCTCCTCAACGAGCTGTTTCACAGGATCACGGATCTTCTTGACATCGAAGTCGTACTGGTAGACTTTTCCAAAGCTTGATGCATCTGCAGGTTTCTTGAAGCCGAAGCCTACTCCCTTCTCCTTCTTGAACAGAACCTTGCCTTTGAAGAAGCTTTTCTCGGCGCTCAACTTCGGAGCAGGCAGAACACCAGCGCTACGATCCTCCTCTTGAATGATCTCCCTGTACTTCAAAGTACGATCCTCTTCAAGCAACCACATCTTCGCCGTGTACGTTTTCATAACCTTCTCCTTCGATGCGACGCCGTAATATTCTGCATCGACGATGCCATGCTCTAGGTAGAGGTCACAGTCTTCGCCACGCCTTATTGTGAATAGAGGATTCGAAGTACCAAGGTCGATCAATTTCTTCCTGAGATCTTCGGACAAGGAATCACGCTCACAAATAGACGAAGGTACAACAGGCTCAGAAAGGTATTTAAAAGCTTCTAGGCTTGCTCGCTTAATCCGTGGTTGGACGAGCTGAAGATGAAGAGAATCGTCAAGGCCCAGTTCAAAATGCCCTCTGAGAATCAATGATCATTAGAGGTCAAGGAGGAGTAGATGGATCAAATTGAGGCTCACTTGAAAACGAAATAAGGGATCCCTTAAGGAATCCATTATTTATTTTCACAAGAGACGTATTTTCACGTCGCTTCAACGTTGACTACGACGCGAAGAAGCTATCCAATGCCATAGGTTTCCTCCTGAATCTACACTTGGGGACAGCATCTATGGACCGTAAGCTTCTTTCTCAGGTAGGTGAAATCGCATACGATGGCGGGGTTACAATATATGATGCAGCTCCTGTAGCTCTAGCTGAAGCAAAGAAGACGTTCTGCGTGACTGCTGACGAGGATACTCAGTACATGAAGCTGAAACCGAAAGGCTACCCAATTAAGCTCCTTTAACAGCGCACTATTATAGCTTCTTTAGGTAGATTAAGAGGGAGAAGCTCCTAGGATATAATCTGCAATGGATTATTGGAAAACTCCCTTTAGCTAGAAGAGAAAAACTTAACCAAGTTAGACACTTCCTCTTCGAGTGCCCGCTGGAAGGACAAGGAGTCCATACTACATTATGCTAGAGATTCAAGGCCACCCCCCATATATAGGGGGGAGGGGGGGTCTTTGACGATGATTTCAAGGCGCTAAAATAATATCTTTCAATTCTAGGATACGCCGATTGAAACATGGAAGAATACGGATGATTTCAAGGTGATTGATCTGTTTGGGCATATGTGATGTCTGCGGCGCTGAAGTGAAGGATGGTGAACTGTATAGGTGCGGTTTGGTGAGCCTTATAGGTGACATGAGGTTTGTCACCTTTGTCATCTAAACCCAGAAATCCGTTCAATACGGAGACGGGGCAAGAGCCTCCGCGTTTCGTTGGTTGTGAACATGAACTTGAGATCTTCAGTCATAATTTGGTGGAGCTGACGGCGGGAAAGCCGAGGCATCTCGCTATCATCGGATAGCGACATAGATCTCCTAGCCTAGAACTTTTCTCGGGCTGTTTCACTGTCACCATAGTTCCACGTTCTTAGTGTACCTGGTCTTGTTTGGAGGATCGAAGTTAAACCTCCAGTAGCCTTTGTGAGCGTTCATTATCGCTATTTCCAGCTCACCTATCACAACATCGCTTAGTAGTGCTTCCCTCTCCATGGGTGAGATGACTACGTCTGTAGTCAGCTCCTTTGATGCTGTATCATCCTCGACTACTTGTAATGTAATTGCTTGCTTGATCGCGTAGAATCTTGCGGGTCCGCCTGCTGTATCGTAGGTGGATTCTACAGCGTCTATCGGTGGAGGCCATAAACCTGTTTCTTCAGCCAATCTAACCGGAACTATTATCTCAGGTGACGATCCAATATAGCCCGTGTTCAGAAGCGCGTTGGACTCAATGGCTTTGTTTGCCTTTAATCCTTTCAAAGTCCTGATTCTTATCTTCACTCTTACCGGCATCTTCAAACTCCTCAAGAATTTTACGAAGTGTTTCAACGCTGTAAACTCTGCCGATACGTTTATACGTGGTCAGCCTTAAGCTGCCGACTCTTCCGCGAGGGCCTTCAGCCTCTTTCGAAATGTCCTTCAAGCTCAAGGCCTCAGTAAATCAATCGTATGATACTTGGAATAGACCCTCTTAAATGGTTTCTTTACTTTCATCGGGTCCGCTGACATAAGCGATGAGGAGGAGCCAGAAAACTTGTCAGGCAGCCTATTGCAGAGCCTTCTATCAGGTTAAGGTTGGAAGCATGTCGAGAGAATAGGGGTCATAAGCGAGAAGACTCCGCACGAAAACCCGTAAGACCTTACACCTTTGGGCTATCTTGTAGTACTTCTAGGGCTTCTTCTCTCAACTCCGTTAAAGGTTCCACCTGTGTGCTGGCGTTTCACGAAGAGATTCGGACAAAGAGCGTTCAGATTGAGATGTTCTAGAAAATGGGAAGTAGTATTTTCCAAGCTCTAAAGGTCGCAGGTGGATTCAGAGGGATTCGGTCGAGAAGGCGGATATGAAGGACACGTGGGAAAACATCCGGAAGTGATGACAGCCGATCAGGACCTGAGCGCGAGCGGCCTCTCGTTGTAAACCTTGTGTCCTGCCTTCGAGAGCCTCTGTCAAAGAGCGGAGAAGATAAGGGAGAATCGGTACGGCCTAGCAGGATATTCTGAAAGATGCAGGCCGCGAGAGGTTCAACTTTTTATTCTTGAAAACCGAAATATATTTCGGAAAACCGAAAGATGGTTGCGTTGTACCTGGACAGAATCCTAGGAAGTTCGACGAAGGTTAATGCCCTTGCAGTACTGATGGCTAATCCGGGGCGCACTTACCTTGAGGTTGAACTCGCCAAAGACGCCGGTTCTTCTGTTTCGGAGATAAACAGGCAGATGAAGGATTTGGTGACCGCTGGCATAGTTAATGTGCAAAGGATAGGTAAAGGGAAGCTCTATCAAATAAACACAAAGCACTTTCTTTTCAAGCCTTTAAGGAGATTGTTTCGAGGTCTTGAGGGCATCTACAGAGAAATTGCGTCAAAGATAAATGCGCACGTAACTGGGAAGCATAAGGTGAAAGCGATCATTCTCTTCGGTAGCCTCGCGAAGGGCAAAGTCAGGAGCGACCTAGTGGAGGAACCAAGTGATCTTGATGTGATAGTTGTAGCTCGTGACAGGCAACAGGCGGAGAAAGTGAAGCAGGATATGGTAAGCTTCATCAATTCAGAAATCAGCATGCAATATGGGATAACTATCTATCCTATAGTTGTGTCCGTACAGGAATACAAGACTATGCTCGAGAAAGATCCTTTTATCATAGACGTTCATGCTAAGGGCGAGGTCCTGTATGGCGAAAAGCCGAGAAGATTTGGTTAGGTGGAGCTTGAAGAAAGCAGAAGAGTACCTGCTATCTGCCAGTTAGAACCTCAAGGCTGAAGGCTGTTTCCTGCAGCAGAGGAGATATTTCGTTCGGTCGAAACAAGCTTGGAGGCTATGCTATATCATTTTGGTGTAAGGAAGATAGAATATTCCGGAAGAAGAAAGAAGTTCACGGGTAGGCTTGCCCTTCAGTTCCTCGTAAGGAACAACCTTGTCAGAACAAGAAGGCTAGAGAGCAGTATCTATGATAGGTATCTTCAAGGATGCTGACCGCAAAGATTCTTGATCCGGAAGAATACAAGAAGCTGTCAGAAGCCAGCATGAAAGAGATCGCAAAGACCTTGACTAAGTGAGAAGAATCGCTCTAGATTGACAAAATCTGTCCTAAAGAACAGATGGCCAGACCAGATAGAAGTCCCGTTCATCCTTCGCCCTACTGATCAAAGAGTCCGATGTCCTTCCCCTAATTATGATCAAAGGTGCTGCTTTGAAAGCAGCCAACAACGGCTTCGCACTCCTCACGAGTTCTATCAAGTCAGCATCAAAACAGATATCGGTCCTATAAGGAAGCCGATTATGATGGTTACTCCCGGACAAGGATACATCCTCTCAGGTCCAACAGAAACAGGCGGGTTTCCGCGCATCAAATCGCCAGTATTGCTTCCGTCTTCTTTAACTGCTTTGTAACTGGGTCTAACTCAACCCCAAGCCCTTCGAGTGCGTGAACACCTAGCACTTCAGCGTCTTCTTTTTCAGCGAATACCAGCACAGTTGGAGATCTCCTCTCCATCAGCTCAACCACTCCCATACCTATTGGCCTTCTCACGACTCTATTGTCTATGGTCCTGAACCCTCTCTCATCCTCACGTTTAATCCCGAGTTTATCCAATCGATCTTTCTGGACCCATGTGTATGTTGATCCGCTGTCAACTAGAAGACTGACTTCCTCGTAAGCTGAGAGACCTAAACTGTAAATTCTGACTTCAACGTATGTATGGCCCAGAGCTGACACCTGAGATTGAGAATGAGCTGAGCGATTAAAAGCTTTCACTACCTCTCTCTTGGCTAGAGCTTGAACGGTTAAAAGGCACATTTTTGCCCGCGTTGAGAACTTCTAGGAAGAAGGGTTCACCTTCCTGATTCAAATATATGACTATATCTCCCGTTTCTTCGGCATGAGAAGCTTGCCAGATTCGGAGAGCACTATCATAAGGAGATCTGATTCCTCATCTATTTCAAGGTTGGCATTAGCATACAAAGGTTATCGGCTTCTCGTACTCGCATCAGGCTGCTCGATCAGCGCACTATCCTGCCTATTCTTCGAACCTCCAAGTTTATTATAGGAGGGCTTCAACTCTCTACTCGGTGGCTATGATGGGCGAAACACATATCAAGGTCAAGATTCGCTCGTCACCAACAGGGCCTGTTTCAGAGGAGTTGAGTCTGATAGTAGATACTGGCGCCGCCTATTCTTGGCTTCCGAGAAAGTTGCTGGAGAAGCTAGGGGCGAGGCCGACGAGGAAGGTTAGGTTCAAGACTATAAAGGGTGATATTGTGGTTAGAGATGTCGGTCACGTCTTTGCGGAATATGAAGGGGAAACAGCTCCGACAACAGTGGTATTCGCAGAGGAGGGTGACGCACTCATATTCGGACTACATGGGCTAGAG
>Ga0209725_1000819_pt1 | contig 18355 bp, 19 predicted proteins | sample I18A1metaG_FD_184145 | JGI IMG/M metagenome (GOLD analysis project Ga0209725, IMG submission 184145) | Lake sediment bacterial and archeal communities from Gulf of Boni, Indonesia to study Microbial Dark Matter (Phase II) - ​I18A1 metaG... | ecosystem: Environmental > Aquatic > Freshwater > Lake... | reverse complement strand
GCCCAGTGTTGTCTGCTCAAGCAGCTCTGCTAGCTTCCTGAAATCTCTCTGCATAGTTGCTTTCAGTTGGGCTGTGTGGAGCGCTGCCGCTGGGTGGTACATGGGGACGATCTTCAGGTTGCCAGCCAACAATGCCTCCCAGAATAGCCAGAGCGCGCACTGTTTGAGATCCAGTAACAGTCGTCACGGTCGGAGTGACTTGTATTGTAATCGGAGAAGGTGTTGGTGGAGGTTGGCCTCTCCAACCAATGATGCCGAGTATGACGAATGACACAATCATAATAGTGAGAAGTTTCCACCTGGCCTGCGAGGACATGCGGAACCCATAGAAACTACGTCCTATCGATAATAATAGGTTGAGGGGCCTCGCCTGAGCAAGACGTTCGAGACAAGATTCAATGTTGATGAAGAGAAAACTGTGGCCTTCGCTAGGAGACTGTATGATGACTTCTATGGGCAGAAGGGGTTCTTTGAGGGCTATCGGATGCCGGAATATATTCTTCCAGACAATCTTGTTGAGGGCTCCAAGGAGCATGCCCTGTACTTGACTTTCATCATCTCCATCGACTACATGACAGACGCAGTGAAGCTGTGGCACAATGCCCGAGACGCTTATCGCATTTACCCTGAGAGGTTCGACCCCAAGGTCATATTGAAGCTGGGAGACAGGACGCTGATAAGCCTCCTTAGAGGACTAGGTGCCCGATATCCAAAGTCAGGTGCGCAGACCTAGAAGACGATCTCGAAGATCTTGATCGAAATGTACGGCGGTGACCCAAGGAACATGACCCCGGAACCGAAGCCAATTCAGCAGCTCAAGTCAGAGCTCAAGCAGTTTCCTTATTTGAGGGGAAGCAAGCTTTCAAACTTCTACCTGCGAACCATGGGAGAGAAAGGTCTCCTCAAGGTCTCGGACTTCTCCGAGCTGGACATTCCAGTCGACATTCAGGTGGCAAGATTCACGTTATACACTGGCGTTCTGAAGGTTTTGTCTGATAGCTTCGAGGGATGTGTCCACAAAGATCCACTAAGAGGCCTGATCGAGGAGGCTTGGAGGAACGCAGCCAAGAAGATCAATGCCTATCCTTGGAAGCTGGACGAGCCGATATGGACGGTGGGTTCCAAGCTGTGTTCGAAGAGGCTTTGCGGCAGCTGTCCTGTAGAAGATCTTTGCAACAAGGTCAAGGGCATGAAGTTCAAAGGTGCCATAATACTTTGGGAAAAACCCTCGGACTGATCTCCTGCACCAAATCCAAGCAAAGCTACAGTTGCCAAGCCAAAGAGATGTATCAAGCCTCTGGACTCTTCAGGAGAGCGTATGACTACTGCACCAGACACTACGATTACGTGGCAATACTCAGCGCCAAGTACGGTCTTCTTCTGCCCGATGAGAAAATAGATCCTTATGATCTGACTTTGAAGTCTATGAGTGATTCGGAGCAGATGAAGTGGGCTGAGAGGGTTCTTGCACAGCTGAACAGTAAACTGCCTATGAGGGAGATATCAAAGGTGTTCTTCCATGCAGGATTGGCGTACAGGACACATCTCACAAGAATGCTCGAAAGTCGAGGCATCCAATGTATTGCTCCTCTTGAGCACCTAAGCATCGGAGAACAGATAGCTTGGTACGCAAGACCCAAGACATGAGCCCGAGAGGGATGTTAGCCCGCGCTACGCTAATGTCTGGTAGGATGATCGGACAAAACACAAAATACTCGTGTGCTCACAGCGAATAGTCAACGCACAATACTCTTGCGTGGGACGAAATAGCCTTGGTAGACAATTGGCATAGGAATTTCCTTGAATCGATTGAAGAGAATTTCCACAGTGATGTGACGCTTGAGAGGAAATACTGTTTCCTGAACTCAAACAGAAAACGACTGTATTTGCCATATGCACCGGGTATCAAGAGACGAGAGGTACTCTCCAACCCAGACATATTACTGCAAAACAACAAGACTGACAACATCGAATACATCATTGAGGTCGAGTATCAGGTGAACTACAAGAAGATTGCCGGTATCGCAGTTATGACTGATGTGGCAGTTGGACAGATGGGCCTGAAGTCTAAGCCCAAGCTGATGCTTTTAGTTAGAAAGGGTTTCCCAAACATGAAACTCATGCAGAATGAGATCCAAGCTCGTGTCAGAAACATCAGGTTCAGCCTGTATGACTCGAGCGATTTCATTTCCAAGATTAGTTCCCTGATTTCCTAGGTGCGTATGATGAAAGGCCTCCAGCGAGCAATACGGTGCGGATGACCTTTGACAAGTGCATTGTTCAAGTACGAGGCGAAAGTCAGTGACCCTCAGTTACATGATGAGTCTTCCTTTGGGTTCCGCGATGCTTGAAGTAGGACAAGTGACGCGGCTTGAGGCGAGCACGAGAGTTGGAAGAGATCCGTGCATCAGTCGAGAGATGCTAGATAAGTCCCAAGACGTTCTTCAGGTCTTTGAACTTGATCTTGGTTTGATAAAACTCGACCAGTTTGTCGTCTGACAGGATTCTAGTTACCTCTTTGATCTCATGGAATGACCCGCTGAGAAGACTTTCAGCGTCAGGGATCTGTTCCGCTCTGGTAACCAAGACAGGTATAGAGCTGTAAAGGTCCCAGGCATGCTTCAACTTGGCCAAAGCTTCCACGAGATTGCCTCCCACTTGGACTTCAAAAGCCCAGTTCGGAACGCTCTTCGGGGTCCTGCGCCAGACTCCGTCTAACCTTCTCCCGTCCTCAAATGAGAACTCCTTCAGAGGAAACCTGCTTTCAAGGATACCCATCTGATATACCATCTCTTTGAGATCGTCGTGTGTTCTTGCAGCCGCAACAGGTATGACATTTCTGGCCTCAAACTCATCACTTATCTTGGTAAAGAGTGTTGAGCTATAGGTGACGCCCTTCTGGTCTTCCCCAAAGACAATCAAACTCCAGCGGTCAATCTTCTGACGAGCAACACCAAGGCCGAAGGCGGAAGCCAATTCCTCTTTCGTTATCGGATTGCCTGCCTCTGGAGAAGAGCGCTCTAGCTTGATTCTAACTTGAAACGGGTAGCCTATAGGAGCTTGAACCCAATAGGTGACGGGTGCACGATTCACGGCCTTCTCCAACAGGACGCCGCGAAGCCATATTCCTTTTCTTCCCCCATATTCACCGTAGATCAGAACCGGCGTCCCGATTTGAAGCGCCTTCCAGCGACGTTCGTTGACTCCTAGCTTGTCAGCCGGAAACCCCCAAAGTCCCTCTTGAAGCGACTTCGCATGTGGATGAGAGAAAGAGAGAATGTTGACAATCGCACCTGCGACTGTCGGCAAGCACACCCCACCTAGAATCACTAAGAGGCCCATGGATATATAGTTGGCTTGCGATGGGTTTCGGATCCTTGGATAGAAACCCTTCAGACAAAAGCCACTTGGGCGCGACCATTTGACTAATCTCTCGAAGAAACGAAAGATGCGATCCTACGAACCCAGCAAAGCGCCGAAAGAGCCAATCTAATCTGTGGGAAGGATGAGACATCGACCTGCGATAACGCCCAATTTAGAAAGCACTGGAGAGCCTGCGATACGCCCTATTTCTCCTTGTAGAAATGCTTCTTCGTTGGTTCATGAGTGAAGTGTTGTCTTTCAGAGCCCTTTTCTGTAACTATCTCAGTGTGATGCCAACCTGTCTCCAACGGAGTAACCGTCGTGTGTTTGTCTCCCGGCTTAGTCTTCTCCTTTTCTGACAATCTAGAATCCCTCTTCTCGCACGTCTATTTCATGGGAGGGAGCTAGCACTTAAGAATTGGCACGCGATAGCACGTGCCTTGGCACACTTGCTGACCCCTTCATGCCCGCAGTCTTATACTCATTGATCGACCCATCTAGAGGTTTTCTCATTAGAATCTTGGTATTGCGCAGTGTAGGCATGATGACATCTCAAATAGGAGAAGGCGCTTTGCTACGTGGCGCACGATCTACTTAATAGAAGAGGGGCTGTTGATCAGACGTTGGACAGGGCTGGAAGTACTGGAATTGACAAGGAGAGTTCAAGCCTCCCTCAGTGATGAAAGCGACGGCGATATCTATAGCACGCGCTCCGGAAATACTGTGCAAAAGGTTGTTCAGCATTGTGTTCTTGCGCTTGTTTTCGACATAACTAAGGGAGACTGTCACACTAAATCATGTATCGAAATGCCTCTGTTGCTCTTAAGAAGGGCCATCAACATTCATACATTGAGTGTTGACCGAGATGCCCTTCGAACCTCTCTCTTATCGTCGTACCTTCTCTATTGATAACTTTCCCGAGCGGTGGCTTCCTCTAATTCACCTTTATGATCCAGACCTTCCACTTTTTCCTACCTGCTACTTTCATGTTCTTCCTGACAACTTTCCCTCAGAGATAGCGCCGGATTTTGAAGATAGGGCTTATGGATTCATAGACAGAATTCGACCGATAGATTCTGTATTTGAAATCTCAATTATCTGCAACAAAGATCTTGGTAAAGAGGAGAATCTTTCCCTACGCAAGTCCGTCGAGCTTGAAGTTCGTGAAAGGCTTGGCGTATCTAGTCCAGTGATTTTCAGCGATATATCAACGGCTTTCCGAGCTCCACTCGACGGGCTAAACCGTTTTCTAGTCGAGCTATGGAACAGGATGGTTCCCGAGTCCCTTGGAAACTCCATTCCTTTCGGCCGCTTCTACGATGAGGTTTTCGGACTTGTTAGAATGGTCTCCACGTTTAATCCACCTGCCGGTAGAAAAAGCGAGCTGATTCAGACTCACTACTTTCTTTCCAAGTTTGGGATGAGAATAAAGAGCGCTGTCGAAGCACCAAAGGCAAACTTCTATCTTCTTCCAACTTACCACGAGTTAATATCTTCAAAAACGTCCCCAAAGCTATTCCCCAAGTTCAAGGCGTTATGCGATGCTGTAGACAACTTCTGTGCAAAGTTCAGTGACATCATAGACATTGATGGGCTGTCTTTTTCTCGATTCAAAAGACCCGCTGGGAAGCAGCTTGATACTGAGAATCTTCTGGACTGGATACATTCCCTTAGACCAGAATCTCGTGAGCCGCTGGTCCAGTGCTTCAATGCATTCGACAAGGGCCCACCAAGAACTACTCTCTTCATCCTGATGCTAAAGGATCTTAAGGACAGAAGACTGCTTCCCAAAAAGATGACGCCCGCCCACTTCGGTCTAATTTACCATGCGCTGGAAGGATCCCGTCAATCACCGAAGGTTCTGAATCTCTATGCTCAACAGTGTTTTGGTAACTCTTCCGCATTTCCAACCGATACTTGGATCAAAACATTCATGGAGTGGCCACTGCGGATCTATCCATTCGAAAAGGAGGTTCTTCTGAACATGTTTAGATGCTCTCTAAACCTAGGCAAAGTTGAAAGGCTTCTATGGCTGGCGGCTCAGTCCAGAAAGGTTCACTCTCCACTCTGTGACGATGCGCTTTGGTGCACAAAATTCGATTCAACAGCTAAGCCGAGAGGGGCAAATCCACTTTCGTGCTGTGCTTGTTCCGTGAAAATTAGAGATTCTTGCCCGGGTTTTGCGAATATAGCTGAAAAGAAAGTGTCGTTTAATGCCAATGTCGGTGCAAATTTCGACCTTGAGACGAGCGGTCGAAACAACACAACGCTCAATCAACGCTTCAGTCTTTGTAAGGGAAAGGTAGAAGGAAAGGAGATTCATGATGATTTCACTTCAGTTGATATCCCCGAAATCTTTCATGCGTTTCCCCAGCATCCTCATCAAGGTCAGGTCCTTTCTGTCAAGGAATTTATCGGAATATACCGGAAACCGGCTGTGTTAGAAGCGGTCAACTGAGACAGGACCTGAAGAGGATTTTCCTCTCTGGCTCGTGACCTTCCCTCATGCTCCGAAAGCCAGTTTCTTCAGTCCACTGAATCCCTTCTCTAGCGGATTTGTCTTATGATGACGCCACCCATCTTTTCAGCCAGAAGCACCGGAACCGAATTGCCAACCTGCCTGTACTGGAAGTGGAACTTGGAGTTGTTCAGTCCCATGATAGGACCACAGAAAACATAGTCTGTAGGGTAGGTCTGCAAAGTTGCAAGTTCTCTTACAGTACCTGTTCTGGGGTCGACTGGGTGAACCCAATCGTCTCTGCAGTGGCCGGTTATGCACCTCGATGGAGAATCGAATCTGTCTCTAAATCTCCATCTGCTCCACGGCGAACCTGGCGGTATGGACCTCAGCTTCTCGACTTTCTTTCTTGTGTGTCGTGGGGGTTCCTGATTCGGCATGTCCGACGTTAGAGGCGAGAACGCCTCTTTGATGGTAACATATGGTTTGAGGCCGGGTTGGGATGAAGCAGGTGCATGAGTTGGCTTCGGAAATCTTAGCGAGATTCCCTCCCTTGATCCCAGAATGAATAGTCTTCTTCTGATCTGGGGAACTCCGTAGTCGGCTGAGTTGAGAAGGGAGTAATTCACCGTGTAACCAAGCTTCTCAAAGGTCTGGACCATTCTCTCAAAAATCCTACCCGACATTTTGTTCAGTAGGCCGGGAACATTCTCCATGAGAAAGGCTCTTGGTCTTATCGCATCTACAAATCTTGTAAAATGCAAGATCAACCCGTCCCGCGGATCGTTCGGATTCCGGCCCCCTTTCGACTCTTTCGCGATGGAGAATCCCTGACATGGAGGCCCTCCGGATATCAGATCCAGATCTGAGCTGTGCAGACTGATCTTGTCCAACAGTTCCTGTGGGTCTAGGGTTCTTATGTCTGTCTGCAACACTTTGGCATGAGGAAAATACTTGGGAATATTCGCCCTTAGAGTCTGGCAGCAATGGGGATCGATCTCCACTAGGGCTCTAGTGATAAAACCCGCCCTTTCAAGCCCGAGAGCTAGACCGCCCGCTCCCGCGAAAAGCTCGACTGACTGGTGCTCTTCGTTTTCTTGCAGGGGTGCTTCCTCATGCTTAGCATTTAACGTTAGCGTATAATACTAAGGCCACGGGCCTCCTTAAATATGTTCTGGTAGCATCAAATGCTAGTAGTTGAGATATGCCGAAGAGTGCATTAGACAGTAAGAATAGGGTTCTCAGAGAGCTCCAAGTAGCATTCCCCATGGATCTTTCAATAAAGGAGATAGCTGAAAAGTCCGGTCTCTGCAGTCCTACCGTGTCTACATGGCTCAAAGTTGCAGAGGCCGAGAGGAAAATAGAGCAGAGCAGAAAGGTGGGAAACGCGAAGTTCTACAGACTGAAGAAGGTGGGTGGGGACCGCCAGTGACCATTTGCTTCGATGCCAACGACGCACGACGATACCTGATGAGCATCATGCCGGGACACAAGGCTCTTGGCCTGTTAGCCCAGCTGGAGTTTGAGAGATGGATAGGCGAGCAGAATGAGATTGTCAGGAACAAGTACTTCAGGGGCTGCTGGATAACCGCTCTAAAGGGCGCCGACTTCTATGCCCTTCGAACCTGCTTCTTCGTGTCTCCGGAAGTCGTGCTGGAACCGGAGATAGAGGAAACTCTTAGTGGCCACGCCGGAAACAGACAGTTTCATGCCATGTGCAGCTCGCTGAATTCGGCAGGGTTCGATGTCGTTTACTGCTTTCCGGTCGTTAAGGAGAAAGATTTCAGAACAACCGATGTCAAATGGAGGATCTACAGGTACCTTAAGGAAAGCCTAGTTGAGGAAGACCCTGATAGGTACTTTTCTGTATGGTATGGACGAGGAAGAGTATCGAGACCGCGCGAATGGGTTGCCAGAACTGTCGAGAAGTTCAAGAGGCTTGATGAGAAAGCGCTTACATCCCTAGTTCTGCCCCAGCTTTTCTACAATGGCCTCTTCAAGGGCAGGTATAGAGCCAACACAATGGATCCGTATGACACGGACGGATTCATAATCTCATATGATGGAAAGGTCTTTCCTGTTGAGCTCAAAGAGAAGTTTCCATTCCGGCATCAATCGATGGGGAGCACGATAGGCGTCGACGTGGGCAGGATTCTGATGATGCTAAGAATCTGCGTGCCGCTAGACGCTAATGGTTTCTACATAGTAAGAGAGGTGGAAGAGACTGAGGAGAGGAGGCTCGTCGGCTGGAGGCTGATAAGGCTGGATGAGCTTCTCGTGAAGTGCAGCTGGAACGTTCAGGCAGGCGGACCTGGGATGGCAAGCAGCGCTGCTGGAGCCGGGAGCCCCACGTCGACAATCCTAGTGCCACACAAGGCTTTCTCCGAGATGACACCTGAGATATTTTCGGATGGCTGCCTCAGGAGGTATGCAACGCTCACGGAGGGCACAAGGAGACTGGCTCAAGACTTTATTGCACAATCATTGAATCGGTTCGGTCTGGTCGGAGCCTCTGATTGAACACGTGAGATCTTGGATGGGTGGTCTGTGGGAATTCTTGCCAGATAGACCGACGAGACTGATACTCTACTACGACAGCACTGTGGACCCATTCGGTTATTGTCGCTTTGAGGCAGGTACGATTCTAAGAAAAATGCGCGACCTTAAGGAAAGGGATTATGAGACAGTGATCTGCGATACGGCAGGATGGCCGGACGAGATGCTCATGGAGACCTATCACACCGTTCGCAAAGCTCTGTCAGGAAAGTACAACATTGAACGGACCTTCATGGGTTCGAGACACAACAGGATATACTATGGCAGACAGATACCTGCGCTGGTGGCGTATGAGAACGGAATGATCACGGACGTGTATCCGCTTTCAATTGACAGAAGGGTCATAACAATAGCTGATTTTCTGGACCAGTTGCTACGAGGTGAGGCAATCTGAGCGATGAATTTTGTTTTGCGGATCTCTTTGCGGCTCCGGGAGGCCTCAGCATGGGATGCGAGATGGCGGGTTTCAGATGCCTCGGAGGAGTGGACATTGACTCGAAGGGAATGTTGACTTATTCTCGCAATTTCCCTGCTGCGAAACAGATAGTTGCAGACCTGAAGGCCTTGGACAGCGGGACTCTGATAAGGGAGCTTCAAATTTCAGAGGGGCAGCTTGACCTGCTGGTTGGCGGGCCTCCATGTCAGGGATTCTCAACAATAGGGCGTGTGAAGATAGCCTCCCTTGTGAAGGCGGGAGTATGGAATACAATGAACGTCTCGGAGCCGCGCTTCATAGACGACCCGAGGAACGTACTCTATCGCGAGTTCATCCGAATGGTCAGGGAGATCAAACCCAAATTTGTGATTATGGAAAATGTTCCCGGGATGCTCTCTTACAGGGATGGTGAAGTCGTACAGCAAGCAAAGGAAGACTTTGTCTCAGTAGGCTACAAGGTCGAGGCCAAGGTACTGGATGCAGTGAATTTCGGTGTCCCCCAGAAAAGGAAGAGGATATTCTTTGTCGCCAACAACCTCGGCCTGCCCAACATCTTCCCAAAGCCGACCCATCTCGATCCTGAGGACGAAGGAACCATCTGGCTTGATGAATTCGTGTCGAGCAAACCTGTCAGAAAGGCGCCGACCACGGAAGAAGCTATAGGCGATCTTCCGGAGATCGAAGCGGGTGGAGGCGCTGAAAGGATGAACTATACAAGAGATCCTTTTTCCGAATACCAGAGATGGGCTCGAAACGGCTCTCCGATGGTATACAATCATGTGGCTAGGCCACACACTGCACGCGACATAAAGTGTTTTGCGCATATGACGGAAGGGATGTGGTGGAAGGATCTTCCAGAAGAAATAAAGCAGGAGTACGGATTCAGAGATGACATATTCCATGACAAAATGAAGAAGCTGCGAAAGGACAGGCCGTCTTGGACAGTTGTCTCGCATCTCTACAAGGACGGCTACATGTACATACATCCAACACAACTCAGAACCCTCACGGTAAGGGAGGCAGCAAGGCTCCAGAGTTTCCCTGATACCTTCAGATTCATGGGATCGCGGACAAACCAGTTCAAGCAAGTGGGAAATGCCGTTCCACCTCTTCTTGCGAAGGCTTTTTCTGAAGTAGTTATCGCATCGTTGCGTCAGCATCAGAAGTGACCGGATATGAGACTAAGAATAGTTGAAGTGAAACCCGACATGCGAGGTATCGAGGTCACGGGCAAGATCGCTTCAATGGGCGATGTCAAGTCAGTTAACACCCGATTCGGACCGGCCCAAGTCACTCAAGCAGTGCTTCAAGACGAGACGGGGTCCATCGTTCTCAATCTATGGAGGGACCAGACAAGAATGGTGAGAGAGGGGGATAGGGTCATGATTGAAAATGCTTTTGTGAGAACATTCAAAGACCAGCTGGAACTTAACGTCGGCAAGGACGGAAAGATAACAGTGCTAAGATAGGACTCCAAGCGTGAGGGGAGCATCCTTCGGAAAACTGTTGTCCTCAAGAATCAACATGTCCACAGTCATCCACAGACGGTTTCTCTTCCATGATCACAGATATCCATGACGTGACATTTTATGCACATGGGTTTTCTTGGGGTACAGACAAGCGCTCCGAAATCTATGAGAGACCAGTTGTACCTTTTCGCTTTTCCTTTGGGAACGAGGTTCCCGGCAAATATCCAGAGTCTTCGATCTCTGTGCCCGTCTTTTCGAGTTTCGATAGAGAATACTCTCTTGAGAATCCTTTCTATATTCTTGTCCACCAGTGGGACGTCTCTTCCGAAGGCGAAGCACAGTATTGCATGTGCCATATAGTCACCGAGGCCCTTGCCGTAGAGCCACTTCAATTCCTCAAGATTGTCGGGAATTCTTCCTCCGAACAATCTCATACATTCCGCGACAATTGTTCGAAAACGAGCTGCACGATAGCCTAGCCCGAGCGGGCGAATCACTGATCTGATTTCGTCTTCCGTTGCTCTAGACAGAGACACGATGTCTGGCCATTTCCTCAGGAACTCCATATAGACAGGCTCAACTTGGGCTGCCTTCGTCCTCTGGACCAGACACTCGGCGATGAAAACGTCATATGGGTTTTTCGTGTGCCTCCATGGAAAGTCTCTCAGATTCCTTTCTCCCCAATCCAACAGTCTTATGACAAACTCGGATTGTCGCTTTCCGCCGTCTTTCATAACGATCCCGCGGTGCCTCCCTTTGCCGCTAGTCTGACAGACCATCGAAACCGGTGGGTCCGCATATTCCAAAGAAGGAACAGAACTTGCAGAGATAGCTCGGTTCTCTCACTGGTTCAGCACTGCTCGTAATGCTTCCATGCAGGATTAGTGTTCTCTTCATGAGCCACTCACTGATATCTCGGCGGTCTACTTTGACTCTTGTTGGCGGTGTCCTATCATCCACATACCAAAGCTCAAGTCGATTCACAGGAAGCCCGTACCTGCTCATCAGCGCATCATAAGCTCTGATCTGACTAACATGATTCGGGTGCGGAAGCTTTCGGTTCTTCAATTGCCATTCCAGAAAAGAAGTCGTCTTGAAGTCATAGATCACGCCTAAGTCTGGATCATAAGCATCCACGTGTCCAACCAACCTTATCATTTCTCCATCGCAATCTATCGGCATACATACCGGAAGTTCCCTCCAGCCAAAGGCGTATGTAATCGAATGCAGCATCCTCCCGCGTTGCATGATCCACACGGATCCCAGTGTATGTAACATAGGACGAGTGAATTTGTAGAAAGCCCGGCGAAGGCATGATACCACCGACGTCACGTGATACGTTCCACACTCTTGCTTGAAACGCTTGTAACTAAGCCAAGAAATCATCTGGGGCGGATAGGTCAAACTGCATCTGTTGCATTTGCCGAGGTCTTCGCCGTGCTTACAGACGACGATGTCAGCAGCCATGTCCACACCGACCCTCGAAATCCACATAATTCCGTCCGGACAAGCCCTAGCAGAAATCTTCCTGCTTGTCTTCTATGATGTTGCCGACACGAATCTGCTCCAGTAGCCTTGCTCCTCTTAGATATCGTCGAAGCTCCTCATCGTTTGAAAGAGCTTTTAGAAGTGTGCTGAGTTCCCCCAGACTCGCGATTCCCACTCTCTTCCTCAGCCTTTCTCTTAGAGAGGGTGTTGCTTGGCGAATCCTCGATAATGCAGTGACCACTCTCGCAAACTCGCCATCGAAGTTCGGTGCCGAAATGTCAAGCAGATGGACGAACTTCTTTGGGATACTTTTGCCCAGCCTCTGGAAGACTTCTTCGTTTTTCATAGAAGCGATCAGCCGCCTTGTGTCCTCAATGAAGTCGGAAGAGTATCTTTCTCTGTAGGCCTTGATCGCATCTTCATTCATGTTGTTCGCGATTTGAACCAATCTTTCGTTGACGCTGTATAACTCAGAATAGAGCTCATCGAAGTCGATAGCGATACCTCTTGGGTCATACTTTTCCCGAAGCTTGCGCACATGCTGCAGAACCTGTTCGTAGGTCGAATCTCTGAGAACGTTTGCGAGGACGTCAAGATCACCCCTTTCAACTCGATGTGAAGCAAAGTCAGAATCGAATATCGGCAGCGCCGCTTTCAGTTTGCCGTAGCTCACTCCCTTTGCGATTCTCAGATAATCCTCATTCCTTTTCCAAACTCTTCTGGCAGTTTCGGAGTTCTTCAGAAGGAGCGGGAGACATCTGATTGACCGAGTTTCAAGATGCCGGATGATTTCTCCCGTGATGTCATTTCTGCTGGATGAAAGGCTTTTGTATTGTAGAATCCTATCGCCAAGCTGCCACAAGTATTCGGTATCGTATTTTTCGAGAGCGGTGCCTATCTTTTCATCCTTCTGTATCTTAAAGATGAGTGTCGCTATGTCGTCAAGGATGTGACCCGCGGACGTGCCACGAGACATCTATGATGCCTCGAAGAACTCGAACTTGGTTCTCAGAAAAGTGTCCATGACATTCATGTCGGCATTGTTCCTTCCAGCAAGCTGACATATCTCCCAGATATAGAGCTCCGAAATGTATGACAAGAGCTCCTTGTTGGCAGGGTCCTCGGGATTATCCCTCTTCCTGTAGCGTTCATGTGCGGAGTTGATTATCACCGTTGAGTTGACTGGGTCGAAGGATGAGAGCATCTCAGAGAACTCGTCTTCCTGCAAACTGATATTGAATCCTCTTGGCTTTCTCCGCCTAACTCTTCTGCTCGTTTCTGCGACTGCAGCTCCTGCCGACGCGTTCTCTTCTACGGGACGAGATTTGTTGAGGGCGTCGCTCTGCTCCTTGTATCCATCTTGCCCCTTGATTGCAGTTGCTCCATTCGCTCCGGGCCCCCCTTCAATATGTCTCGTATTACCCGAGCCCCCGCCTCCCAGCTCATCTTGACCTCGATAGATTCCTTGCTCTTGGCCAAGCACAACATTTGGCTGGGAAATCACTTCAAGTGGTCTTGCGGCAATCACAGGCTCCCCTGTCGGAGATAGCAGAACGTGCGACGTGTCTGTTCCAGAGGCCGTGCTGGCCTTGAGCGTCTCGGCCTCCTGTCCGGTTGAGATCTCACCCAGCTCCTTCGCAAACTTGAAGTCAAAGATCTTCTTCTGCTTGAGGAAGTTCTGCAATTTGTTCACAATCTGATTGATTTCTTGGCTCCTTCTGATATCGATCAGACCACGGTGATATTTCTTGATTTCTTCGCGAACAAAATCCTCCGATTTCTCAAGTTGCTCGTAAAGGAAGTCCCTTGTAGGTCCCGGCTTCAAAGCGAGCCGAAGCTCGTTGATCTGGCAAAAGTCGGCTCTGATGAACCCTGTTAGATACGAGCTGTTCCAAACGTCGGTGTCAGCAAATTCGCCTATCAGAGCAATGGGAGCATCGCCAACAGGTCTGTGCTTGTGCATCAGAAACGGTAGAAAGTCTCGGTCAGACCTAGCCCTAGTTGTCAGATATAGTTCAAAAACGACCTCCCCTTTCTTCTGGCCGTTTTCCATGTAAGGGACTGACGGAAGATCAATCTTGTTGAATCCCGAATAGTCTCGTGGCCTGCACTCATAGAACTCCTGTCTGGGGATTTTCTTTCCGGGCTCCAAGCTCTCACCTTCCCAGACAAGAATCTCTATGTCGCCCTTCCTGATGAGTTCGCCAAAATGCCTCTCTATTCTTCTCACCAGCTTCTCCTTCCGTATCTTGGAGAACTCGCCCTTCTTCCATTCATGATAGCATGCAACAGCTCCATGACTGAAGTCGCCCCAACTCCATTTTTCGAATTCCTTATCAGTGACCGCTGCAGCTTCGACCTCGATCCTATCTGCCTTGAACTCAAGCTGGACCGTGTTGCTAGACTTGCCTCCAAAAGATTCGCCTGCAGGTACTGCCATCCTTCGAGTGATAAATAGCAGCCGCTGGCAGTATGATCGGAATCCTTGTAATCCTCTCGCGAACTTGCCGGTTAGATCGGGGTCGTACTTCTTCAGAGAGTCGAATGGACGCTCGCAGATATGGCGAGGATTCGTGAAACCGAGACCGTTATCCACTATGACTACTTGCTCTCTACTTCTGTCAATGAATATCCTGATGATTCCCTTGACCTTGATGCCTTTCTTGTTGGCCTCTATGATTGAATCGACGCTATTTTCCACGGGCTCTGTCAGCATGAGAGAACTCCCGCCGAGGGCCTCGAACCCTGCCCCCGTACTGGCAAGCGCCGCGAGAACCTGATAATCTTCTGTGATCTTGGGTTTAATCAGTTCCTTCGGACTGCATTCGGAGTGTGTCAAACATCACCCACCTCAGGTTCTCAAGTCTCGCCGGATAATGTTGACAGCATTTCTGACAGTGACTTCTGTTACACCGAATTCCTCAGCCAATTCCCCCTGCGTAACCCCTTCGAAGGTCACGTGCGCAGCCACATAAAGAGAGCCGGCCAATGCAGCTTCTGCTGTCGTTCCCCCCCACTTCGCTTGTGACAAGAGCTTCAGCGCAGTCAACTTGACCTCTTCCGGAAAGCCATGCTTGGTCTTGATCGAATTCCATTTCCTCTCAAGAAGCAGCTGAGGCTTCAGATGTTCTCTGGGGAACAGATTGACATCTTGATAGAGCCTGCAGTGCATAAGTAATGCTCTTCGCGTAATAGAGAAACGGCTTTGCCGACAGATTGCCAAGAAATCATGTGGAGATAACGGTTGCTTGCCAGATCGGGGCCATCGAACGTAAAGATAAGCAGCTGTCAGAATGATCTCAATACCCGACCTTCCACGACTCCATCCACTTGATCTCAGCTTCCCGAAACGCACCAAGACTAACTTAATATCGTTCGCGGAAAGTCCAAGGGGCCTAGCTATTTTCTCGAGTATCTCTCGTGGACTCTTTCCCTGAATGTTCTTTTCGTCCATCCAAGACACGGGGCCCTCTCGCTGTCGAGCTGAAAGCTCAAGCTTCTTTCTCCATTCATGAGCCGTTAAGGGGCAGATATCCAGTTTGGAGCAGATCTGGTTGTATGTTAAACCATCCTCATACATTCGTCTGAAGGTCTCTCTCAATCTCGTGAACTTGTCCATATTGGTCACCTAGCTGTCTTCGCGATCCTCTCGACTGTGATCAGGAAATCATCATGGCGGAAACTCGTTCTCGTAGAGAAAGGGTACTCCCTTCTGACGTGCCCCGCAAAGGTCTGCCAATCAACCGCTTTCTCTGGCAGAGCTCTCTCGTTAACGAAGCAGTAGATACCGTAAGCTGATGCGTGCCCGGCTCTTTGCAAAGCGGCGAAGGCCTGCAGCACTCTCTCTGTGAGTTCTGAGGAATTCATCTCTAACGGGCTTCGGCCGAAGACTGCACTCCCAAGCCTGAAGAAGGAATCACTGGGCATCTCGTCCGAATCTTCAAATCCCTGAAAGAGCTGGGTCAAGCGGTTTAGTTTGTCCATGTTGAGACGGAGGCCATCCATCTTGTTTAGGAACCTGATTCGTGCCATTGCGTGATGCAGCATTGTTCTAGGCTTGACTTCAGAAGGTTTAGGCAGCCGAGGTTCCTTCGCCTGAAGCTCCCGCCCATGAAGCTCCCACATCTCACGCCAGACATCTTTTACGTGTTTCTCAAGCCCAACGAATTTGGCGGTTGCAAAGTCATAGTCGGCTTCCACAAGTGTGATCAGGAACGGAATCAGGAAGGTGCGATCATAACTCAGGAGTTGGTGAAGAAGAAGAGCGGCTGGCGGAGTCAAGTCGCTCCATAGATTCAGAAATGCTCTGCCTGCTCCAAAGGTTATCCTCCATGTGGTTCTCTCTCTTAACTCAAGTAGGTCTAGCTCCCTTGCGAAGCTGAAGTGTGGTTCGGCCGACCGCCATCTCGAGTCTCGAAGGCCTCTTTTTCCCTGACCCTCAGTCGTTAGCTGACGGTATCTCTTCAGATAGATTTCACAGAGTGTCTGAAGGTCATCCACCTGATGCTCAGAAGCTGTTTTGACAGCCAAGTAGAGCCTCTGGAGATGCCCCGCATCACCCACTAGGTAGCGCATCCAATGGACCTTCAAACCTTCAAGGCCTCCACCACCTCGTCTCTGACTGCTAGGATTATGTCCTTGTTGATGAACGGGAGCTTTCTCAGGGTTGCCACTCGAAGAGCCCTATCCATTATTTCCAGCGCTTCTTTCGGTCTAACAGCCTCGATCTTGTTTTGCTCCTTAAAGAGAACAACAGAATTCGCTATTTCCTTGAGCGCCTCTCCGCTGAAAGGGAAGGTCTCGACATCGACTGTTTCCTTAGTCTGAAGGCTTCCCAATAATTTCTTCACGTCAAACTTCGAATCGCGCCTGTACTGAATTACCTGGCGCATGAACCTTTCAAGTTCTTCATCCTTGTATTCATCAAACTCAATGAAGTTGGTGATGCCAATTCTTCTCCTGACAGGCTCCGTGTCCAAAGGGTCCGGCATTTCAGCAAGCGACCTCGCGGTCAGCGCAAACACAATTCCAACTCTGCTGCCTTCGTCCACTAGTGAACGCAGGGCCTCTGTGAATTCGACTTTGGCGTCGCCGCCAAGATTCATTGTTGTCTCGAACTCATCTACAAGTAGAAGCAGCGGCCTTTTGTTGATCTTCTCGTGCTGGATGGCGATGGCGTTGAGGATGGCTACAGCGTCTTCGGCAAAGAGCTGAGGCCTGACTGCCTCCAGCCTGTCAGCCTCTGCGGACTTGATTTTCTCTCCGCTCAGGAACTTCCAAAGCAGAAAGGACTTCTTCTCCTTCAAAGCATTGTCTATGACGTATGCGAGATCTTCACTGAGTTCCATCTCCTTGGTTCTTGCTCGACTCTTCAGTCCTTCCCGTAGAAGACCTGTCACGGTCATCCTCCCCATAGTAGAGACCACCTCGCGGTAGAACTCTATGAACGAGGACCGTCTATGGCAGGGCGGGGTAGCTACATAGATGCCATCAGCCCTATCAGAAATCTTGTACTTGAGATGTTGAAGGAAATGAGTCTTGCCGACTCCGAACGCGCCACACAAAACGTATCGAGGAACTCGCCCCATATCCATTGTGGCCAAAAGGTCTTCGTAGAACCTTTGGAACTCCTCCTGTCTTGCAAAGAAAACTTGGAACTCCTTCTTCGGGTTAATCATGAAATATTCGTGCTTCAACCCATACATGTCTCAACGCTCCTCTTGTTTTTTTGGTTTTTGGTTAATGGTTGACGGTCTACATTTAAAACTTTCGGACGGCGGCCCCATGGCCAGCCGCGGAACAGGACTCTTTTGGCAGGAGAGGAGGAGAATAGGGCTTAGATTCACCAATGGGTCATATTTTGTCGACAATGGAAGCAGTTAGCGCGAAACTCACCGATTCGGCTACGCCGTTGGCTCAGCTGCCCTTGATGCGGGACGGACGGGGATTGAATGTCGTACTGGGCCTCCGCCAAAACAACAGTTCAGTCCGTCATCACACAATGTTCTTGCAAAAGACTCGAACTGTGAGCGTCTAAATGAAACTTTCAACTATCTTGGGAATCGACTACACTCAGTGACTAGGTGTCGACCGCGATCACTTTCTCTTTACCGTTCTGTTACGATGCTCCTCAAGAAGCTGGTCGACTTTTGTTTCTTCCCATAGAAAGATGCGTCTTTCTGCGCAGTAATGGTCTGAGCAAATATGGCATCTGTTCACCTTGGACCGAATAGATCGCCCATGCTGAACTCGCCATATATCTTCGTAGCAGCGTCGTAGGCTATGAGCGCATAGACGAAAGCGTGCAGGGCATCGTCCTCTGTGCCCTCTGGATGGACATATCGGAAGTACTGTCTGCCTGATTGCATCTCGGTGGTTTCCCGTTCTAGGCAGGTGAACTGGTCTATGATCCACTCGATCTTGGCAGGTTCAGCCCACGGCAGTTGAAGCATAGGGAAACGGTTGCCTTTGGCATCTACTAGTTTGATGAGGCTGATTGCTCTCTCGATGTAGAAGCTGCGGTCTGCCTGCATGTGAGGTTGCACAATGCGCTCACCGAACTCTACCCGTTCCTTGCGCTCCAAT
>Ga0209725_1000818_pt1 | contig 18356 bp, 19 predicted proteins | sample I18A1metaG_FD_184145 | JGI IMG/M metagenome (GOLD analysis project Ga0209725, IMG submission 184145) | Lake sediment bacterial and archeal communities from Gulf of Boni, Indonesia to study Microbial Dark Matter (Phase II) - ​I18A1 metaG... | ecosystem: Environmental > Aquatic > Freshwater > Lake... | reverse complement strand
AAATGAGTTCGCCTAGATTTGACGACTGTGTAAAGGCTCAACAGAACGGGGTGATCAGCTGAGCGGTTCGCCTTCCTCCCTGATTCCGCTCTTCGTTATCGTCATGATGTCGAGCCCGTTCCCGCTGCCGATGTCCCGGGCGAGCGCCGCCTTCGCCGCTTTCCTGATAAGCTCTTTGCCTTGGTCGACGGTCAGGCCTTCCTTGTATTCAGCTTCCAAGACGCCAACGGCGATCTCTGACCCTGATCCGACGGATGCGAATTTGTCTTCAATCACTGACCCCAACGGGTCAAGTACGTAGAGGCTTGGCCCTTCCTCGTCAATTCCGCCAACTATGGTTTGAGCAAGATATGGGTACAACCTTCTCTCGAAAAGGAGGTTCGCCATCACCTTCGCGGCGGATCTCACAGACGCGAGTCTATCACGCTCGAACGAGTACAAGCGAAGGTAGACCGAGACTTCCTTTGTTAGGACCTGCATGTCAGCGACGAGCCCAGCGCAAGCTGCTCCTATGCCGTCCGTTATCTGGAAGATCTTCTTTCCGCTCTTACTCATGACGAAGTATCCGTACGACACTCGTCTCTCAGAGGCCAGCACTACGCCGTCCTTGCAGACCAAGCCGATCGTTGTTGCGCCGGGGATGAAAGCCTCGCCCATTTGACCCACCAGAAACCGGTAGCAGGCTCCGCATAAACTGGTCACTCTAATTAAGGTTGGCGTTGTCTCTCTTGTATGATCTCGGCCGATCAACCATGCATCCGCTCAGGAATATTCTGAACAAGATGACATGGGACAAGAGAGAGAGCGCGAAGAATTACCTAGTCTGCTTCACTCATCGAGGGGCACCCGGAGATATGTGCGAGATCAACGCCTCACTCATCAGGAAAGTAGGCGCATCTTGGTTCACTTACGTGACCTCAGAATCGGATGAGACGCTGATTCCCTTTCACCGCGTCAGACAGATAATCAATCTTCAGACAGGCGATTCGATATGGACGTCGCGCAAACGGAAGAATCACTAAGGCCGTAGACCAATTCCTTTGATTGCTACGGTTCCGGGTCTTCCAAGCTCACCGTCTATCTTGATCTCTGCGTTCGATACGAGCTCTGCCACTCTTGCGTTTGTGATCGTGTGCATAGTGATTTGGGAAGTCCGAAATTCCGATATCCCCTCCGCGACTGCGAGATACGGGACTAGGATATCGGACATGTGTCTATCGATAGGAGCCGTGCTCTTGATCTCTTCAACGAGTAGCTTGGCAGCCTGACGACCAACTTCCTCAGCTGGTTTGCCTCTTTCACCTACGTTGTCAGCCCCGAGGACCGCCTGAGAGTCATCGCTCGTGTAGAGAGCTATTCCGCTCCCAGGACCCATGTGAGGATCAGCGTTCGCGGGGTATGTCTCCAGACTGATTAGCACATTGAACCCGTCAATGGACTTCAGACTGTTCTCGGCAGCCGCAGCTTGCCTCTGGGCAACGTGGCTCGGAAGTTTGACACAGTGGCTTATGCCTCGAACTTCCCTGATCTCAGGTCGCTCTTTCAGCTGGAGAGGGCTGAATCCTTGAGCTGGCTGGACTTTCATCGACACTTTCCCGCCACCCTTGGGGTAGTGCCCTCGCCTGATTAGTTTCAATTCGGAAGCATAGCCGATCCTTGACAGAATCGGAATGACAACGAAGCGTATGTAGTCGATGGTCGGGCTCCATCGGACATCCGTCCCTCCGGTTATCTCGAACTCGGTACTGCTTGGGGAGAATGCCGCTGCAGGCATTAAGGCCTGAAGCACCAGCGAGATGCTACCAGCTGTGCCCACATCGAACTTGAATGATCCCGAAACCCTCTTCCGAGGAGTGAAGAACATATCGGTCGACCCGATGGCGAGCCCACGCACCTCGGCGTCAGAGAGTGCTGCAACGGCCTTGACCGCGGTCACATGTTGCGCAGCGAGACCGGGATTTGGTCGTTTGGCCCGAATGTTGCTGATGTGGACTTCCTTTCCTAAGAGTGCTGAGAGGCCAACGGTGGTTCTGAGGATCTGGCCCCCTCCCTCCCCGTAGCTGCCGTCTATCTCGATCAGCCGAGTTCCCTCCGTCGAGTGGAGTCGTTATTGCTTGATTCGCGAACGAGGATGCCTCTATTTTATTTACCCTTGCGAGCATCACCGAAACACGGGAAGTCTCAACCTTTGATTCTTAGTACGGCGAAGAAAGGTGATATCTGGTACGCTACCGTCACAGATGAGGAAGGAGCGCTTGTCGCCTGCGGTTTCTCAACCGCTAGGAAAGCAGCTGAGAGGTCTGTCAGAGGATCTCTCCCGAAGACCCTGACGCAAGATATCGTTCACTCGTCCGCGAGTCCACACCTTATAGATGCCCTCCACAAGATCTACTCTGGCGAAAGGTGTGATCGACTGCCTGCAACCGCACTTCTTTCGACCTCGAAGTTCCTGAGAAAGACCTACGAGCTGACGATGAGGATTCCGAAAGGAAAGGTCACTACATATGGACGACTGGCCCAATCGGCCGGTTCGAGAGGACTCTCCAGAGCCGTCGGAAACGCGATGGCAAACAACCCTCTCCCTCTGATCGTCCCCTGTCACCGCGTGGTTCCCTCAACGCTCCGTGTTGGCAACTACGGCGGCGCGGGATCAACCGCTGGGAGCAGGACAAAGCGAGCCCTTCTGATTCGGGAAGGCGTGAAGTTCGATGGAGAGAAGATCTTGGAGAGCTGTGTCTGGGACCCTACGGGGGCGAGGTAAGACGGCAGGGAGACTGAGACGTGGGCTATTGGTTGGGAGATTCCAACCATTTCATCTGGGGCACTTGAGCGCGATCAAGGCGGCACTTGGCCGAGTGGAGGAACTCGTCATAGTTGTTGGAAGTGCCGAGTACAGCCATTCTGACAAGAACCCGTTCACGGCAGGAGAACGCGTGGAGATGATCCGGGCCGCCTTGAGTGAAGCGAGGATAGATCCGGCCAGATATCTCATCATACCCATACGAGATGTCCATATTCACGCGACATGGGCTTCCTTCGTTCTCTCACAAGTCCCTAGATTCGACATCGTATTCACCAACGAGGCACTCACCTCGCGTCTCTTCAAGGAGCGAGGATACCTAGTCGAGCGAATACCCTTCTTCGAACGTGCAACCTACTCTGCTACGGAGATCCGTGAAAGGATCCTAAGAGGAAAGAACTGGGAGTCTCTAGTTCCCAAGGACGTTGCGGAACTGCTTGTTGGCTTCGGCGGAATCGAAAGGATCAGAGAACTCGCTATGAGCGACAACCCTGACCATTCAGAAAGATGAGCTTGTCGCCTGAACGCAGATGAAACCTCTTGGCTGCACTTCCCTTGTTGACGGCCACCTCAAGATATCCGTGGCTTCCCGCCAGCAGGACGGCACGACCTTCAGCCACATCTGAGTAGGTTCCCATCACATTCAGATGACGGAGCATCCCCTTCGCGCGCATCACAACCTTCGTCCCTACTCCGATGCCGGCGACCGTCAGATCTTGGGCGTTGGCGGTCGTCACGATGTTTCCGAATGTGTCGGTTGCCAACACCTCACAGGAAATCCTGCCACGAGAAGCTGATGCCTCTGGAAGCGCAGCTGGGACAGGATCGGAAATCTTCGGTCCGACCTCAGATGGTACGGCTCCGCACGCTATCTTGCCCGCTGTGAATGCGAAGACATCTCTTCCGTGAAAGGTCGACGAAACGGAACTCCTCATGAAGGTCCTGTTCTCAATCGAGTACACTTCTTTAATTCCATCTCTGAGAGCCGACGGAAGTAGTAACCCGTTGTCAGGTCCCACATACAGTGCACGTTTGCTCTCGATCAGCAGACCTCGTCTCTTGCTGCCTACGCCCGGGTCCACTATAGCAACGTGAATCGTGTCCGCTGGGAAGTATTTGGACGCGGAGGCAAGAAAGAGGGCCCCCATTCGGATGTTGAACTTCTCTATGTCGTGAGAAATATCCACTATGTTGGCCGATGGGCAAATCGTCAAGATCGTCCCCTTCATCTCGGCGACGTACTCGTCCTTAAGTCCAAAATCCGAAAGGAGCGTGACGATTCGCATACCTCTGCCGTACACCGTCAGGCTTGAAAACCTTTCAGAAACCCTTACGCACGATGCTTGCATTCACCCTGCTTGCCGCAGAATCCGACAACATGACCCGACACCCCCAGCATACACGAAAAAGCAGGGTGTCGAAAGAGTTTTTGAGAGATGCTCCCTTTCCCGTATGTTGTGAGCGCTAGGAGAGCGGAGGAGTTGGAGTCCTCACAACTTCTGATGCTGCCGGGACCAACAAACGTGCCATCGAGAGTAATGTGGGCGATGGCAAAGCCGGTTATCAACCACAGGGGTCCTGAGTTCCGTGAGCTTCATGCTAGAATGCTCGACAACCTGAAGTTCGTGTTTGGGACGAAGGGAGACGTCTTCGTCTTGACGGCCTCCGGGACAGGAGGAGTCGAATGCGCCATCAGAAACGTCCTCTCCAATGGAGACAAGGTAGCAGTTCCAGTCAACGGAGTCTTTAGCGAGAGACTGAGAAACGCTGTCACAGCTTTCGGTGGGAAGGGCCTCGAGATACCAATCGAATGGGGAAGAGCAGTGACTCCACAGCAGGTTGAGGAACTATTCAACAAAGAGAAAGACATCAAGGCATTCGCGGTTGTCTACAACGAGACATCGACAGGCGCGACAACGAGAAACCTCAAGGAGATCGGAGAGATCTGTCACGATCACGGAGCGCTATTCGTTGTAGATGCGATCTCCATTCTTGGGGGAGACGAACTTCCAGTCGACGAGTGGGGCGTGGACATATGTGTGGCGGGAAGCCAGAAATGTTTGATGACCCCTCCTGGGCTCGTGATTCTCTCAATCGGTGACCGAGCTTGGCAGGTCGCTGAAAACGCCCGAAGATCCTACTACTTCGATCTCCTCGAGCACAGGAAATTCCTAGCTAACTACGAGACACCCTACACTCCCGCGGTCACACTCTTCTACGCGCTCGACGAAGCGCTCTTGATGATCAAGGAGGAAGGACTGCAACCTCGATACCGGCGCCACAGCATCTGTGCCAGAGCGCTCTACGCGGGCCTCGAGGCATTGGGTTTCAAGATCTTCCCGCATCAGGACTTCAGGTCACAGACTGTAGTAGCAGCTAACTACGTACCCAAAGTGGACGACAAAAGCTTCAGAGAGACCCTCAGAGAGCAATATCACGTCGTGGTCGCCGGCGGAATGGGAAAACTGAAAGGTACAATGTTCAGGGTCGGAGTCATGGGAACGGTCTCAAGATTCGAAATACTCACAACCGTTGGCGCGATCGAATCCACACTCGTTGATCTTGGCTACAACTTCGAGTACGGAGTTGGATCAAGAGCAGTCCGAGACCTTTTCGCCAAATAGATATCGTCAACTTGATGGAAAAATCGCGACGCACGCCATCAAAGAGTTAAATCAGACCCTCCAAATGCTTGAGCTGGCGAGGGAAACCAAGTGCCGATCAAGAACGGAGACTTCGTCCTACTCAACTATACATTGAAGGTGAAAGAGAGCGGAGACATAGTAGACACAACACTGGAATCAGTCGCGAAAGAGAAAGGGATACACCACGAGCACGGAGAAGGCGCCGAACCCCACAGGTACGAGCCCCTGTTTCTTGTCGTTGGAGAAGGATGGGTTCCCAAAGGTCTTGATGAAGGACTCATAGGACTCGATTCTGGCCAATCCTCGACGATTGAGGTGCCGCCTGACAAGGGATACGGTCCGAGAGATGCATCCAAGGTTAGGCTGGTTCCTTTGAGAAGATTCAGAAGCGAAGGGATCACACCAGTGCCAGGCACACAGGTGAATCTGGACGGAAAGGTCGGACAGGTCCGTACGGTAGGCGCCGGAAGAGTGCAGATGGACTACAATCACCCGCTGGCAGGTCGAACGCTTGTCTACGACGTTTCTATACAGACTTCGCTCCAAAATTCTGAAGACAAGATTCGAAGTATCATACACAAACGCCTCCCTGTGATCGATCAGACCAAGTTCTCCCTGCAAATGCGTACCAACGAACTTACCGTCGAAGTCCCAGAAGAAGCCTTCTTCCTTGAAGATCTACAACTTGCAAAGAAAGCCATGTCCACCGATATCGAGAAGTTTTTCCCGGAACTTTCTAAGATCTGTTTCTTGGAGACTTTCAAGAAACCAGCCGAGGCGAAGACGGAAACGAACGTGCCCGAAACAACCGAGAAGAATAAAGCATAGAGAAGGGCGATTCGACGCTCTGGAAACGTTTTTAAGGATTCCACCCCTCCATAAGGACGCGCGTTCTCTGGAACCGCGATTCTCAACCGCTCTCGCGAGTTCTGCGAGAGGGCAAGTGAAGCAAATGTACAATCCACCCACAGGCAAAGTATCGAGGTACGTGCTCAAAGGAACCACGACAGTCGGCCTTGTGTGTCATGATGGAATTGTCCTTGGGACTGATACGCGCGCAACGATGGGCTACTTTATCGCTCACAAGCGCGCCAAGAAGGTCTATCAGCTTGATGACCACCTTGCGATCACGATCGCGGGTGGTGTTGCTGACGCACAGAACGTCGTGGAGATCGTAAAAGCGAATTCAAAATTATACAAGTACGAGAAGGGCGTGGTCATGCCTGTAAGCGCGGCTGCAAGCCTCACTTCAAACCTTCTCTTCGCCAACAGGTACTTGCCGCTTCTCATCCAAGCCTTGTTGGGAGGAATTGACAATTCAGGACCACACATATTCGCCCTCGATCCACTTGGCAGCGTCACTGAGGAAAAGTGCGTCTCAACAGGATCGGGCTCCCCTGTCGCCTATGGTGTCCTTGAGACGGAGTTCAAGGATGGAATGGCTGTGAAAGATGCCGTTCCGATTGTTGTGAAAGCAGTCAACTCCGCAATGAAGAGAGATTCAGCCAGCGGAGACAGCTTTGATGTAGCCCTTGTCACAGACAGGGGATACGAGGAATTGAGTGACGACGAGAAGAAGAGAATCCTCACCGGCTTGAGTTAGACGAAATCGTGATCCTTCGCTGTCATTCGAGGTGAGTTCGATGGCTAGAGCTATCGATGATTCCCATGCAAAGATCCGAGAGACGATCGTATCCAATATGCCCAAGGAAGCTGAGATCACCAGAATCGAGTTTGAGGGTCCGCGGCTGGCAATCTATGTCAAGAACGTTGTTTTACTCCTTGAGCAAAGCTATGTCGTAACAGACATTGTCAACTTGCTTCACAAGCGTGTCGTGATACGGTCCGATCCATCGATCAGAGCGTCGGAGGCAGAGGCTGAGAAGCTTATCAAGTCCACGATCCCGCAAGACGCGGAGATCACGAGCATCAATTTCGATCCATCACTTGGAGAGGTGATCATCGAGGCGAAGAAACCCGGGCTAGCGATAGGGAAGGATGGCTCAACGCTCCAAGAAGTCATCAAGTCCACGAGCTGGCGACCGAGAGTCCTCAGGGCGCCGCCGATGCCCTCGAAGATCGTCACCAGTACCAGGCACATCCTCCATTCAGAAAGCGAAGCAAGGAACCGTATACTGCGAGATGTCGGCGAGCGTATCTTTAGGCCGAGAATCGGTGTTGGCAACGGCGTCTTTGTTACACCGCTTGGAGCATTTCATGAAGTTGGCAGATCTGCTCTGCTTGTCCAGACCAGCGAAAGCAGCGTCCTCTTGGACTGCGGGATCAACCCGGGCTCGAACAACCCATCACATGCCTTTCCGAAGATCGATGCAGGCGAATTTGACATAGACAAGTTGGATGCTGTAGTCATCTCCCACGCTCATCTCGATCACTGCGGCTTTGTACCGTTCCTCTACAAATACGGCTACGATGGGCCCGTATACTGTTCTGAACCCACCGGTATTCTCATGACGCTTCTGCAACTCGACTATCTTGACGTATACAACAGAGAAGGTGTCTACGCGCCATATGATCAGAAGGACGTTCGCGATACCGTAATGCATACGATCCCGCTGAAGTACGGGGTCGTTACCGACGTGGCACCAGATATCAAGTTGACCCTTCATAACGCAGGCCACATACTCGGCTCCTCAATCATTCACCTGCACATCGGTGAAGGTTACCATAACATCGTCTACTCTGGGGACTTCAAGTTTGGTAGGACGATGCTTCTGGAGCCTGCGTCCTGTATCTTTCCCCGCGCGGAGACGCTGGTGATAGAGAGTACCTATGGTGCACAGGAGGATGTGATGCCAGAGAGAACGGCCGTGGAAAATCGACTGGCATCCATCGTGAATGAGACGGCCGAGAAAGGGGGGAAAGTTCTGATCCCGGTTCCAGCTGTCGGACGAGCGCAGGAGGTCATGCTTGTTCTCGATAGTTACATGAAGAACGGAATGATGAAAGAGATGCCGATCTACATCGAAGGCATGATCTCGGAGGCAACGGCCATTCACACGGCCTTCCCCGAATACTTGGTGAGAGAACTTCGTGACCAGATGCTCCACAAGGACATCAATCCATTCCAGTCAGACTACTTCACTGTAGTCAATCACCCAGGCGATCGAGAACAGATCGTCGCGGGACAGCCAGCAATAATCATGGCCACATCAGGCATGCTTGAAGGTGGACCCGCAATAGACTACTTCAAACAGTTGGCATCAGATCCCAAGAACGTGCTACTGTTTGTTAGCTATCAGATCGAGGGGACTCTGGGAAGCCGTTTAAAGAACGGTGTAAAGGAGGTCTCAATGATGGGAAGGAACGGAAAGATCGAAGCGATCAAAGTTGATCTAAGAATAGAGAGCGTGGAAGGATTCTCGGGGCACTCTGATAGAAACCAGTTGCTGGCCTTTCTCAGGAGGATCTCGCCAAAGCCCTCCAAGATACTGGTTGGCCATGGCGAGCGAAACAAAGTGGACAGTTTCGCTCATGTCGCTTCGCGGATGTTCAAGGTCAGGACGATTGCGCCAGACATACTCGAGACAATACGGCTGAAGTAGAATGCTTGAGCGCGGTCGGCCCGGCCTCGTCTCAGCTGCCGTGGCGCTGGGTGGATGACGTGCTGACAGCCGTCTGTTTGTCGCGCCAAATCCTGATTCCTGGAGGTGTCAAGACAACTCGCTCTTCTCCTAGTCTCGCGATGTCACCGCCTTGGCGCTTCACGAACTTGGAGAGCTGGTTGATCGCGATCTTAGTCTCCTCAACACTTCTCTTGGCGATCGGAGTGATCTTGATGATCAGGACATTACCAGAGGTCAGCACGCGTTCGATCATGTCCAAGTCCTTCAGGTTACTCAGCGGCATAGCCCTAACGTAAGGAGACGCGAGTCCATCGCTGGTTGAGTGCTCGATCAATGGGAACACCGAAGCTTGCGAGTCTAGCAAGCTTCAGGGCGCAACTTTAAAGTTTCAGGATCTTCGTCCGATTCTATCAAGAACGTATCCAACCTTACGTACACACGAGCCACCGGACCAAGCTCAAATCAACTAGAATATGACAGAGATCAGCACGCTACGGCTTCTTGACAGCGTTCCAGAAACGGTCTCCCACAAAGTGCACGTTCCGCGCGGCCTTTCCCTTTGACATTTCACGCATCGATTCTGACGACGCCTCTGCGATGCCGATCGCGATTGGTTTTCCGAAGCGCATGTCCTTCACCAAAATAGCATCGCCCGCTTCGAATTCTCCTTGAATCTCTCTGATTCCAGGTCTCATGACATCGGCACCGTTGCATATGTGAGGTATGGCGCCCATGTCGACAACGATCAGAGGAAGCGTCTTCAGGACTTGTTCATTCAACAGACTTGGCACTAGTGTACTACCGACAGAGACAGCGAATGGATTGTTGTCCATCAAGTACAGTTTTGCTTCATCGATTACCACTTCTTCGATCTTGTGTTTGCTTTGAAGATCGAGAGGGAATCTTGCAAATCTCTGCTTGAAATCCTGAAGTAGTTGCTTCGCCTCACTTGATTTGAGAGTTCTTCTCTTCGAGGTCATACTCTCCTGCCTCGATGCTCCTCAAGCAATCAGTTCTCATCCTGAGAGCGTCGCAAGGTTTGATCTTGTACCCCAACCCTTAAATTACGTCGGTCCGTGCTTACAGCTTCGACCTCGGTCAAGGAAACCCAGATAATGTCTTCTGATGTCGCCGCGAAGATCTTCGAGGAAAGCCTAGGCAAGGTCGTTCTGGTCGAACTAAAGGGCGGACGGACCGTGCGCGGGAAACTCTACAGCTACGATCAACACATGAACTTGGTCCTCGAAGATGCCGATGACATCACAAATCCCGACAACGCGAGAAAGATCGGAACGATCATAGTTAGAGGCGACAACGTCGTGCTCATGAGCCCACCCCCGAGCCGCTAGCTCGCAACCCAATGCGTGCACTTGCAGATCTTAGGCACATGACTTCGAGAAGCGGCAGCTCGGGCTGACGAAATCCCTGTTTACATCGTCGACTGGAAAGGTTGACCTAAATACCCGTTCCCGTTTGCTGATGCATGTGGTCTCGAAATGGGAAAAGGCACACCATCCTTCGGTCCAAGAAGCCGATCCAAGACTCACATCAGATGCCGCAGGTGCGGGCGCCACTCCTACCACATAAGAAAGAAGAGCTGTGCTGCATGTGGCTACGGTGTGTCGACGAAGATTCGACGCTATTCTTGGCAGAACAAGAACGTCAACCGAATCAGGCTTGTCTAGGGCAAGTAAGCCCGTCACTCACTGTCAAGCTGCCCTCGGGTCCCCGTAGAATCTTTATCTTGCCTACTCACATTCACGGCCATCATGGGCCGGTCGTCTAGTCTGGTTAGGATACCTGCCTGACACACACCCCCCACAATCGGGTGGTCAATGCAGGTGGTCGCCGGTTCAAATCCGGCCCGGCCCACCATAACTGACCTATCACAAGAGTCTTAAACGCGCATGTGTCTTGACGTGTCCGCGTTTGCGGAGTGACCGATCGTGTCGTTCAAACCACCATGTCCAGTCTCAGCGGAGAAGGTTACGATTGATGTTGAAGATCTCGAACCAATCCTGAGGCCGCCGGAGTCCAAACTACTTCAGAAGGCATATCTCCCCAGACTCCTTCCGCTTCCTGATGGTAGGAAGATGGTTGTTCGAATGGCGAAGCGTGAAGATATCCCTGTAATGCTGAAGACGACCAAGTCGATCCTTGAGGTCGAGAAGGACTTCTACGATGTAGTGGCCGCTCGCGTCTGCGGGGAGATATTGGCTTGGCTACGCTACAGAGTGAAAGACCATTACTGTCTTGTGGGAGTGCTTGACCGAGAACTCGCCGCGATCGCAAACGCACGACTGAAAGATGACAAGGTCGCCATCAGCCTCCACACGATGACGTTCAAGAGAGGCGCCGGAATAGGCGCGATAATGTACTTGGCAAAGATGGAACACGCGTTTGACTTTCTAGGCCTAGAAGAATGGTGGGCCACATATGAGAGCTACACGGGCATAAGGTATTGGGGACTCGGACTCGCACAACATGAGAAACCTTACCCCGAGATTCAACACGAACTGGGAGGCGCTCGAGTCTACTTCACAACCAAAGAACAGTGGGAGACGTTCGTGAAGCCCAGGTTTGGGGCCCGGATGGGTGAACGGCCGGTTCCGGAGCAGATGCTTCGCGATTCCGAGACGATAAGGGTTCCCGAGAAGATCGACCTCTAGAAGCTCAGCTGAGTGGCCGACACCAGGCACGCACGATCTGACGGTTTCCTATCCCAGCTGACGCTCTTCTCGACGGTAGACCTTGAACAGCGCTGCAGGCAGAGCAGCACGTTTCATTGCGATCACAAGGATCCCGATGCTGAGGACATAGGGCAACGTCAGCAGCAGTTGGAATGGGATCTGAGGTGCCACCACCATTACATGAAGTGCCATCGAGTCGATGATTCCGAAGATCAACGCTCCCGCAAGGATTCTCACGGGGCTCCAAGCACCGAAAATCACGATCGCGATGGCAATCCATCCGCGGCCGGCGGTCATCCCCTCGAAGAACAACCCCAACTCCGCCAACGATATGTAGCCTCCTGCCAGTCCAGCCATCGCGCCTCCCCACATCATGCAGAGATAACGTACAGTGTAGACATTGATGCCCACATTGTCTGCTGCGCCGGGGTTCTCGCCAACCGCTCTCATCTTCAGCCCGAATGTTGTCTTGAACATCACAACCTCCAGTACGATGACAAGCACGATCGATATGTAGATGAGAACATTCTGGTTCAGAATCGTCGGCCCTAGGACCGGAATCTGCAACAGAGCTGGTATCTCTATTGGTGCGAAACGTGGAACCTCTAACCCAAAGGTCGAGACGTGGCCCGTGATCGCCCGAAAGATGTACACGGAAAGCCCGTACGCGAAAATGTACAGCGACATGCCCGTTACAACTTGGTTCAGATGAGCCGATTGTGCCAAGTACACATTCATCAAGCCAATTACGAGTCCGCCAAGCATGCCAGCGAGAAGACCAAGCCACGGGTTGGATGTCAGTGAACCAACCATGAAGGCCAAGGCAGCACCCAGACTCATCGTGCCCTCGATCGAGAGATTCATCATGCCTGATCTTTCCGCAAAGGCTTCGCCCAATGCGGCTATCAGAAGAGGAGCGGCTATCCCTATGCCGGCTCCTACAACTACTATTGCGAAGTCTGCCCAGTCGACCATGTCAACCCAAGCTTCCTCAAGAGTAGTTGGCTCGTTATGATAGTCAACACCATGATCGCTTCTATGATGTAGACCATCGCGATCGGGACATCTGCTCCTCTCTGCATGGACTCAGATCCGACAATGAGTATGCCAAAGAACAGACCTGACAGCACTACTCCAATTGGATGCAGGTTCGTTATGAGAGCCACTAGGATGCCTGCGTAACCATATCCCAATATGTTCGATGAACCGAGTTTCAGTGTCCCTACTGTTCCAGCTACCTCGCAGAATCCAGCGAGTGCTGCAATTCCGCCACTCAGCACCATTGCCTCGATCATTCTTCTGTTGACTCTGATCCCCATACTTCGCGCTGCCTCGAGGTTTGCTCCTGTCGCTCGAAACTCGAACCCGAGCGAGGTCTTCCAGAGAAAAACGTATGCCAGAACACATACGATTATGGCCAGAACCAAACCCCAGTGGATTCTGTATCCAGCAATGAAAGCAGGTAGCCTTGCGGCATCAGGGATGAAATCCGTCTGCGGTCGGATCCTGTCTGCTTCCTGAAATGGTCCTGTTACAATGTAAGACACAATGTAGAAAGGAATCCAGTTCATCAGGAGGGTGGTGAGGATTTCGTCTGCTCCGAATCTGATCTTGAGAAACGCGGGTATCCCCGCCCAGAAGGCGCCTGCCAAGAAGCTAATGCCCAGCAGGAGAGGTAGAAATGCAAGTGATGGGAGCACAGGGATGCTTAGAGCCACCACTGCTGTTGCAATGGCGCCCATGTACATCTGCCCCTCGCCGCCGATGTTGTTCACGTTGGATTTGAACGCGATGGCCGCCGCAAGTCCCGTGAAGATCAGAGGAATCGCTTTGATGAATGTCTCCGAGACGCTTTGAGCGGATCCAAACGCTCCGTCAAGAAGGGCAACGTATGCTGCTAGTGGGTTCGACCCAATGGCGATGATGAATATCGAAGATAGCCCAAATCCTATCAGGACAGAGATCGCGACGCTGAATGTGACTCGAAAGTACTCGTTGAGTCGTACCGCGAGAGCCATCCCCGATAGCCTAACCCGAAACCCTAGTCACGCTTCAGCGATTAAAATATGATCGCTTCGTAAGAAGAAAAAAGAGAGTAGGGGAGGTAGGTCTAGGTTCCTGGTGCCTTGGTGATCAGTGGAACAACGAGCGCTCCGCTCATAATGTCAGCGCGCGTCTTTGCGACTGCGTCCTTGACGCTCTGAGGAACCTTGCCAGCGTTCGCGTCTGTCCATTCAAGGAACTCAGGCCCTACTTGCTTTCCGTCAATGTAGGTGTGCATTGTGAACTCGTATGCTGTTCCGCTCAGTCTACCTTCAGAGTAGAGTTTTGCCAGCGTGTAGATGATTGGGTTGAGTCCCCAAGTGACGGATACGATCACGGTCCCCGGCTCAACGGGTCTCTGGTCACCAGTACCGCCGATGAACCAGATACCCTTCTCCTTTGCGCCTTGGATTCCACCGATGTTGATTCCGTCGCCGACTCCGTAGACGATGTCTGCGCCTGCGTCGACCATTGAGACGGTGAGGTCATGTCCCTTCTTCGGGTCGTGCCAGACACCGATGTAGTTCTTGAGGACTTGGATGTTAGGGTTGACAGACTTGGCGCCCATCTCGAAAGCTTCGACACAAGCCACCTCGATGTGGATCGGGAGGCCGTCGTAGGTTCCGACTACTCCTGTCTTACTCATCATTGCTGCAAAGACACCAGCCATGTATGAGGGTTCGTGACCCCAAGGAATATATGGGATCAAGTTGGGAATCGCGGGATCGAATCGGGCACCGTCATAGGCAAACCATACGCTGGGGTTGTCCTTGGCAACTGCCGTAACCGAGTCCTTGCACAGGAAGTCGTGGCAGATGACGAAGCCGAAACCTTTGCTCACGTAGTCTCTGATGATTCTGTCATAGTCTGCCGGAGTTCCGGTGACCATGACCTCCTCAGTGTAGCTGACCTCAAGGCCGAAGTCTGCTTTGGCTCTCATCAATCCCTCGTATGGCTCTTGGTCCCAACCGTGATCTGTGATGCTTCCCGGCATCACGAGCGCCATCTTCTTTGCTCCGGTTGGGGCTGGCGCTTGCATCATGTACCATCCGCCGACCGCGAGAGCTGCGATGATGATTATGACGACGATCGCAACGGATTGCATTCGCGTGATAGCTCTTTTCGATAACATTTCCTTCTATCCCCACTTTCTGTGTGGATTTTCGTGAGTCAAGCTAGCGACCAAGTACGTATATAACGATTTGCGCAACTAAGCACGAGTCTCTTATAGAGAGATACATAGAGCAACTGCTTCACCAGAAGAACTGGAGACTTCTCGTCTTGTTCGCAATTGCACTCGGCAGTTCCTAGCATCCGAAAGTCTTTTTGAGCGCTGCACGTGAGTTAGCGGAACGCGAGGAACAGCCACTCGTGAGCCTCATCTCATCAGCAAAGATCGGTTCAGCAATAATAGAAATGGTAGCCGTCACAAAGCGCTTCCCAGGAGTACTCGCCAACGATCACATTAGCTTCGACCTAAGAAAGGGCGAGGTACACTGCCTTCTCGGTGAGAACGGTGCAGGGAAGACAGTGCTCATGAGCGTTCTGTACGGGCTTCAGAAATCTGATGCAGGAGAGATTCAAGTCTGCGGTCAAAAGACGAAGATCCAGTCTCCGCAAGACGCGATAAAGCTTGGCATAGGTATGGTGCACCAGCGACTTGCGCTTGTCGATGTCTTCACTGGGACCGAGAACATTGTGATGGGTCTGAAGTCCGCGAGAGAACCACTGCTAGATGTTGACCAAGCGGAGTCGAAAGTTGTCGAGCTCTCTAAGAGATATGGCCTGAGCGTGAACCCGAAGGCACTGATCAAAGATATCTCTGTCGGTGAGAGACAGAGAATCGAGATACTGAAAGTTCTGTACAGAAACTGCCAAGTAATGATCCTCGATGAGCCGTCATCATTGCTGACTCCTCAGGAGACAGACGCCCTCTTCGGGGTACTGCGAGTGATGGTCGACCAAGGGCTTTCGGTCATCTTCATCACCCACAAGATTCGTGAAGCCTTGGCAATCGGCGATAGGGTCACCGTGCTCAGACAGGGAAGAAAGGTCGCCACGGTGAGCGCGAAAGACGTCGACAGAGACAAGCTAGCGGTCATGATGGTGGGACGTGAAACCACGACGAAGTTCCCCAAGAAGCCGAACACGAAGGGTGAATGCGCTCTCGAGTTGAAAGATGTCTGGGCCATGCGCGACGAGAAAGTCCACGCCCTCAAAGGCATCAGTTTCTGCCTTCACTACGGAGAGATCCTTGGAATTGCCGGGGTCGCCGGCAACGGACAGAAGGAAATTGTCGAGTGCATATTCGGGCTGAGGAAGGTCGAAAAGGGACGCATTCACCTAGGCGGAGAAGACGTAACGAACGCGCCTACGAGGAAGATCATCGAGAAGGAAGTCTCTTGGGTTCCCGATGATGCTCGTAGGGGAGTGATCTACCCGTTCTCGGTTGCGGAGAACTTCATACTGAAAAAGTACTATACTCCTGAATTCTCGAAGGGCATTATACTGAACGAGCCGGCGATAAATTCGTTCGCCCAGAAACTCGTCTCAGAGTTTGAGATCAAGACTCCAACTGTCACAACGTACCTCGGTGCCCTCTCTGGAGGCAACATACAGCGCCTGATTGTTGCTAGGGAACTCTCATTCGTTCCGAAACTCGTTATAGCCGAGAACCCGACGCAAGGCCTTGACGTGAAACTCACTGAACTAGTTCAGAGACGGCTTGTTGAACAGAGGGATGCCGGCGCGGCGGTGCTGCTGGTGTCCATGGACCTTGATGAGGTGCTCGCTTTGAGCGACATGATCGCAGTCGTGTACGGCGGGCAAGTCGCCGGCACAGTCGAGGCGGAGAAGGCCGAAAGAGAAAAGCTCGGCCTGATGATGGCCGGGATTGAAACGCAGGCGCCTTCCCCCACACATGCTTAAGAGGCCCGGAATCACTGACCACTCCGCAATCTAGCGGCCTTGTGGAAAGACACCTTCAGACGGACTATCGAAGATGCACAACATCAGCTGCATAGACTGGGATCTTTTGACCATCCTTCAGAGCAACAACAAGCTGACCGTCAACACCAAGATCCAGAGCCTTACCTACGAAGGTACCTTCCATCGTTGTTACCTTCACCATCCGTCCTATCGTGAAGCAAGCGCTCTTTGCATCATTCACGAGCTCGCTCACACATCCTGACTCGAATCTGGTGTATGCCCTATCGACAAATTCGAGAATCCGACGAGTCAGCTGCGTCCTCTCAACCTCATGACCAAGCTCTTGGCTGAGAGAAGTTGCTTCTCTTCGAAGTTCGTGCGGAAGAAGTTCGGGTCTGATGTTTGCGTTAACGCCTAGGCCAACCACGAGCCATCTGACTTTCGCCCCGTCATACTCTGCCTCTGCCAAGATCCCAGCGACTTTCCGAGACCCGATAATGACATCGTTAGGCCACTTCAGGCCTGCGCGGATTCCAGCAACGTCGAGCATTGCTTTCCTGACTGCTGCAGCAAAGGCAAGGGTCAGCACCTGGTGGGCCGACGGCCAACTCGGCTTGAGCAGAATTGACATCCAGATTCCACCGAGGGGTGAGAACCAACTTCTCCCCATTCTGCCCTTTCCCGAACTCTGAGACTCCGATATCAGAACAGTTCCGTCCGGAACTTCTTGCCCTAGCCTCCTCAGTTCTTCCTGAGTGGAATCCACATGTAATCTCCACTCAATTTTCTGCGCAATCCTGTGTCTGCTTGTGTTTGTTCTGAGTTGTTTCACGTCAATCAGGCTGCAGTGTTCACGCTGGATCGACCTGCCATACAACGTGAGTGGATATCCAAGTCTCCCTAGCCGGTCCACCGCTTCTCTGAGTTCCTCGGGTGAGGCATGCGAGCCCTTGGCTAGATCGTCCAACTCGACTTGATCATCAGCCCCGAGAAGGATGATCTCGGCAACTTTCCGATCCAGATCTGCGAACGCGTTCAAGCGGGACAACGCCGACCGGTTCAATTCCCCATTCCATCAGACGGATGCGCCGGTAGGCATCTCGGTCACTCGATCAAGAGTGACTAGACATTTATAGACTGCTCATCAGATTTGGCGCGTGGAGTTCAGATTGGCTTCCTCAAGGCCGTATGAGGACTATCTTGCGGAGCTGCAATCTTTCCGTGAGAAAGCTCGTCTCTTCGGCGGAAAAGAAGCGATTCAGAAACTGCACCAAGAGGGACGAATGACCGCCCGAGAACGTCTGGACGCTCTTGTTGACCCCGGCAGCTTCGTGGAACTAGACGCGTTTGTCACCCATCGGTTCACGGAGTTCGGCATGGATAAGAGGAAAGGCCTGGGCGACGGGGTGATTGCTGGTTACGCTCTCGTGAACGGTCGGCCGATTTGCGCCTACGCAGAAGACTCTACATTCATGGGCGGATCGTTGGGAGAGGCACACCTTCAGAAGATGGGTAAGACACTGGACTTGGCACTGAAGATGGGCGTGCCTTTCATCGGCCTCAATGATTCAGGCGGAGCGAGGATCCAAGAGGGAGCGATCTCCCTGTCGACACTGGGTGAGCTGTTCGTTAGAAACGTGATTGCCTCGGGAGTCGTTCCTCAGAT
>Ga0209725_1000817_pt1 | contig 18372 bp, 15 predicted proteins | sample I18A1metaG_FD_184145 | JGI IMG/M metagenome (GOLD analysis project Ga0209725, IMG submission 184145) | Lake sediment bacterial and archeal communities from Gulf of Boni, Indonesia to study Microbial Dark Matter (Phase II) - ​I18A1 metaG... | ecosystem: Environmental > Aquatic > Freshwater > Lake... | reverse complement strand
CCCTGGGTGTTGAGGGCCGGCGCCGGCGGCATCGCCTCCGTCACCCAGGCCTATACCCTGGAGGTGTCGGTACCGCCACCACCGCCGCCGGCGCCGGCCCTCAACACCCAGGGAGGGGGCCTCACCGGCTACTGCTCGGTGCAACATGCCTTCAGTTGGGGTGCCGTCACCCCGCAGGACGCCGACCCGGTCTGGTACAACGTCCAGGTGGACACGCTCAGTACCTTCGACAGCCCGAACCTGGTGCAATCGGGGTGGCAGAGCGGGACCAGCAGCGCCCTCTACCTTGGTCTGTACGGCGGGTCCTCGGGCCAGCTCTGGTACTGGAGGGTCCAGGCACGGGACAACGGCCATCAGCAGGTGATCACTTCGTCGACCGCGGCTCTCTTCACCGACGGCACCGTCTCCTGGGACTGCGGCTGCGACAACAGCTGTTCCAGCAGCTGCCCGCTGGTCTACTCCTGGAACGGCTCCGGTTTCGGCTACGAGACCGACCTCCAGGGGCCGGCCATCTCCCAGATCAAGAAGGGGGCGAGGAACGTCACCCTCTACCAGCCTTCCTACATCAGCCTCGTCGACCTGGTCCCGGACAGCGACAACCGGTACCGGGTAAAGATCTGGGAGTCCCTGATCGAGGCGACCCTCCTGGACGAGGCGAAACTCCTGGCCGTTGACTACCCGGCAGGGTACCAGATCGCCTCCTCCGGAGCCGAGAATACCTACTACTACGGCTACGTGGAGCCGTTCAGGATCTATACCCTCAAGGACCCGGTCCTGCCGCTGGCAGCGACCGACAAGCACGGCGCCGACGTCCTGGCGTCCCTCCAGGAGGTGGACGACAACCCGGCCCCCATGACCGCCGACGACCCGGACAACTACTACACCCTGGACTTCGGGACGATCGGGCATCCGGAGAACGCCAAGCTGGTCATCGATGGCTGGCAGATCATCAACTCCAAGATCTACCTCTCCACCCAGACCATCCAGCCCTACGTGGAAGTGGTGGATGGCGGCGGAAACTGGGTCAAGGCCAGGTCCTTCGGCATGCCGATGGGGGACCTGAAGACCATGGTCATCGACCTCGGTGGCAAGTTCCTCAGCAGCGATCACCGGATCAGGGTCCATTTGGGGATCAAGAAGGCCCAGGTCTGGGTGATCGACCGGATCAGCCTGGACGACTCCCCACCGGCACCCTTCACGGTGCAGGAGCTGACGGCATCCACGGCCGATCTGCAGCAGGGGGGACACGGGATCATCGAGATGAACACCGAGAAGCACAGGATCTTCGCCAGCGAGCAGAGCCTGCCGATCCATCCCGAATACTACGGCTACGGCAACTTCACCAGGTACGGCGAGGTGGGAGAACTGCTCACGGGTCGGGACGACAAGTACGTCATCATGAACTACGCGGACAAGCTGGACCTGAGCTTCCCGGCCCTGCCGGCGCCCCAGCCCGGCATGGCCAGGGGATTCATCCTCAAGGCCGACAACTACTACAAGGAGTTCAAGGAGTACAAGTACCTGGATCCGCTCCCCTTCCACGGGATGAGCGACTACCCGCCGCCGGCCCCGGAAGCCTACCCGACGGACGAGGAGCACAACCTCTACCGGCAGCAGTACAATACCCGGATCTTTTCCCCCTAGACAGAAAGGGTCCTGAAGACCCCGCTTCCGACAGACGACGAAAAGCCCGCTCCTGCGGGCTTTTCGCGTTTCCGGGCCAGAGTGGTCCTCACCTCTCCTGCATGCCGGGCAGGATCCAAGACCATCGGATATACAGTCATCCGTGCTTTCTCCGTTGATTTTGCGCCGATTTCGTACAACAATAGCACGATGGCCTGACCGGCCCGGCAGGGTCCTCCCGGACCCGCACCCCACGATCCCACGAAAAGGATGCCATGACCATATCCGCGCCACCTTGCCACCGGCGGCACCGATTCGCCCTCCGGCTCGTCCCCCTGCTGCTCCTCCTGCTCCTGGTGCCGGGGCTCGCGCCCGCTGCCCCGAAGCCGGCCGGCCCGGCCCGGCCGAAGCACGAGTTCACCAACGTCATCCTGATATCCCTGGATATCCTTCGGCCTGACCATCTCGGCGCCTATGGCTACAAGCGGAATACCAGCCCCAACATCGACCGGCTGGCAAAGCAGTCGGTCCTGTTCGAGAATGCCATTGCCCAGTCCTACCTCACCCCCGTCGCCCACATGAGCGTCATAACGGGGCAGTACCCGCGCCGGCACGGCATGGTCTCCTTCGAAGTGGCCAAAGACCAGGTCACCAGGAGGACCCTGCCGGAGATCCTCAAGCTGTATGGTTACGAAACCGCTGCCGTGATCAGTTCGCCGGAATTCTTCATGCGCTACGACACCGAATCGGGGAAAATCGTCAACCCCAAGGACATCTTTTCCCAGGGATTCGATTACTACGGCCGGACGGTCCCCGACGCCTCGGGGAGCGTCCGGGTCAACCCCGTCGGCGCCCTGGAGTGGCTCAGGGCGAACAAGGAGAAGAAATTTTTCCTCTGGATCGAATCGGGGATGCTCCACCCCCCCTTTTCCCAGACCGTTCCCGAGCCCTACAAAAGCCAGTTCGATCCGCCGGGCTATACCCCGTTCTATGACCGGTTCCCCATCCGTCTCGGCCGGGAAACCACCGACAGGGGAGTGCCGACGGAGGCGATGTTCCATGTCTACAGGGGCGAGTACTACCTGGACTTCACCCCGATCCACCGCCTGACCGACACGGATGTCCGCTTCATCAACGCCCGCTACGATGCCGGAGTCTTCTACACCGACACCTTCATCGGCGAGCTCCTGCACCTGCTGGACACCCTCAAGCTCTCCGGCAAGACCCTCGTCGTGTTCCACTCCATCCACGGCGAAGCGATCGGCGAACACGGTTACTTCTTCCACCACGACGTGTTCGATACCGAGATAAAGACCGCCCTGACCTTCCGCTTCCCCGACGGGGAGAAGGCCGGGACCAGGATAGCCCGCCAGGTGCAGGGGATCGACATCATGCCGACGATCCTGGACTACCTGCAGATCCCCCAGAACCACGAATCCCAGGGGGTCAGCCTCCTACCCCTGGTCACGGGTGATATCGCGCGGTACAAAGGGGGCGATTACGCCTTTATCGACCGGCTCCCCTGGTGGGAGTACGTACTCGGCGGCTGGCACCTCGAACACCAGTCGGAGCGGGAAGCCCAGTACACGCCGCTGGAACTGGAAAAGATGAGGGAGTACCGCGCCCTGCTCGACCGGACCATCGGCGGTGGGAAGTACCCCCCCGAATGCATCGCCGTCAGGACCAACGAATGGAAACTGATCCTGCGACAGCGGCGGGAGCTGCTGGAACAGATCTCCTGGTGGAACTTCATATCCGGCATCAGGTTCCCGGTCGAGGAGGTCGAGCTGTACGACCTGCGCAACGACCCCATGGAGCAGAAGAATGTGGCCCGGGAAAACCCACAGGTGGTGGAACGACTGAAAGCCAGGCTGCTCGCCTGGGACGGGACGTTCGTCAGGGAGCAGAAAGCCCCGGCACGGGGGAACCTGCCCCACATGATCATTCCGTATCCGTGATGGACGGCCAGGATGAACGTTTTACGCATACTGTTGATAGCACTCCTGGCATCCGGCGTTCTCGCGGGGTGCCGGGCGGAAGGGGAGCGCCAGACCGTCAGGATCGGCTACCTGCTCTGTAACAGTGACCAGGAGACGCGGGAACGCTTCATCCCGCTCACCCGCTACCTTTCGGAAAAGACCGGCACCAACTGCATCATGGTGCCGGTGGAGGCCGCCGAGTTCGAAAAGCGGTTCGCTGCCGGGGAGTTCTCCTTTGCCCGCACCAACTCCCTCATCTATGTGACACTGGAGCGGCTGGGCGCCCGACCAGTTGCCGGAGAGAAGAGGGGGAATTTCGGTTCCCGGACCGCCGGGGCAATCGTTGCCCGCAAGGGGGGGAGCATACGGAACATGGCCGACCTGAGGGGGAAGAGCATGGCGTTCGGCTCCATCTATGCCCCGGCCGGCTACCTGGCTGCATATGACCTGATGCTGGGAGCAGGATTCGACCCGGAAAAGGACCTTGGCCACTACACCACACCGCGGGGATCGTTCAAGCATGAGAAGCTCGTCTACGGCGTGCTGTCCGGCGCCTATGATGCCGCGGCCGTCCCGCTTCTCGACCTGGAAACCATGACGCGGGAGGGGAAGATCTCCGCTGACGATCTCGTCATCGTTGCCCAGAGCGCTCTGATCCCCTACTGCACCTTTGTGGCCGCACAAAACGTCCCCCCGGACCTGGCAAGGAAATTCCGCGACGCGCTCACCGGCCTGCAGCAGTCCGACACGGTCAGGATCGACGGGGAGACTCTCAAGGTCTTGAAAACCGCCATGGTCGACGGTTATGAGGACGTGGAGACCAGCGCCTACGAGGCGCTCAGGGGGATGGCACGGAACGTGGACAGGCACCGGCAACTGCAGTGACAGCCTCCTGCCACGGTACCGGCAGCACGAGATTATGAACTACGGACGACACCTCATAACCGGACTGGGACTGTTTCTTATGATCATGGCCCTGGACGTGGACATCTCCGCGGCTTCGGGAGCCATGCCCTACACGGACGAGGCCCTGGGGAAGGTCGAGGTCGCTGCCGCCATTGTGGGAGCCCCGACCGACCTGCAGGGAGACGGAGATGAACGGGTCAGGACATACATAGGCAGATACCGGAAGATTTTTGCAACCGCAGGCTACGACTACGAAAAGTCAATCATGAAGATAATCAACGACATCCAGTTCGACCGCTACAGGGTCAACAAGGCGACCATCAAGCTCAACGCCCTGGCCCGCGAACTCCTGCGGCTGCACGTGCGGGGGGATGTCAATCCACGGAAATACCTGAACAGGGACTGTGCTGACCTGCTGATCGAGTTCAGGACGCTGATCAGAAGCAACTCGCAGAAGTACGGCAGCTGCTAGGCAGCGCACCCCGCGACGAACATGCATCCACCCCGGACAACGCCGGTCAAAAGGCTACCAAACCAAGAGGACGATAATCAATGATACCCCTCCTGTCATTCGGATCCACTCCAGCATTTCTCAGAGCGGTCACGATTGCCGCGACGCTTTCAGTCCTGGCATCGTCTCCGGCGATCTCCGCTGCGGCAGAAAAAACCGCTCAGCAGAAACGGTTTGAAAACACCAACGTCATCCTGGTGTCCCTCCAGTGCCTCCGCCCCGACCACCTGGGGGTCTACGGCTACCCGAAACATACCAGCCCCAACATGGATGCCCTGGCACAGTCATCCATCCTCTTCGACAACACCATATCCCAGGCCAACCTGACCCCGGTGTCGATGATGAGCGTCCTCACCTCCCAGTACCCGCGGGTCAACGGCATGATCGCCTTCGATGCCGCCAAGGACGCTGTCAAGAGCCGAACCCTCCCGGAAATCCTCAAGTACTACGGCTACACCACCGCGGCAGTCTCCGGCTCGCCGGAGTTTTTCATGCGCTACGATACGGAGTCCGGCACGGAGATCAAGCTGGGGGACGTCTTCTCCCGCTCCTTCGACTATTTCGGCAGGACACGGCGCGGCCTCGGCTCCTCCCTGCGGGTACTGCCATCCGAATCCCTCTCCTGGCTGAAGAACAACAGCGACAAGAAGTTCTTCATGTGGATAGCCAGCGGCGTGATCCACGTCCCCTATGCCGCCGGTGTCCCCCGGGACCAGAAGACCATGTTCGATCCCCCCGGTTACACGCCGTTCTGGGAGAAGTTCCACTCCATCCAGGCCGAAGAGGGGGACCGGGATGACACCACCTACGATGTGCTCATGCGCCTGTTCGACAACCAGTACTACCTCGGCTTCAAGCCGGTGCACACCCTGACCACAACCGACCGGGACTATATCGTCGCCCGTTACGACGCCTCCATCCGTTATACCGACATGTTCATCGGCCAGTTGGTGGAGACCCTCAGACAGACCGGCCTGGACAAGAACACCCTCCTGATCGTCTACTCCATCCACGGCGAAGACCTGGGGGAGCGGGGGACCTACGTCCACTACGACCTGTCCGAATCGGTGGTGAAAAGCGCCTTCCTGGTGCGCCTGCCGAGCGGGGAGAAGGGGGGGAGGCGGATCACGGAACAGGTGCAGGGGATCGACATGGTACCGACCATCCTGGAGTACCTCGGCATCCCCCGGGACCACGGACAGCAGGGGAAGAGCCTGCTTCCTCTCATCCGCGGCGACAAGGGGGCAACCGGCACCGAATACGCCTACATCGACCGGATACCCTGGTGGGAACATACCCTGAGCCGCTGGTACCTGGAGTTCAAGAATTCCCAGGTGAACTACCCCGACGAGGAAAAAGGCCCCATCGGCAATTACGGCAGGATGTTGAAAAACGCCTTCCCTCCCGGCTCCTACCCACCGGGGGACATGGCCGTCAGGACCAAGGAGTGGAAACTGATTATCAGGAAGGATCCGCGCCTGCTGGAAAAGGTCTCGTGGTACGCATTCATCACCGGCAGGAAACTTGCCTACGGCGATGTGGAACTCTACGATCTCAAGGCCGACCCGCTGGAACGGACCAACGTGGCGGACAAGTACCCCCGGGTGACCGCAACACTGAAGGCTAAGCTGCTGGAATGGGACCGGGAGGTGGAGAACCGCAAGGCAAGCTACGGCACCGGCGAGAAGCGCTTCATCATCCCCTACCCGTGACAGCTTAAAATGTTCTTTTAAATCAGACAGTAAGCTGCTATAAGGAACAAATCGTCAGCCGTGACGGCCGGCTGACCACGCTGAAGCAAAAGACCATGGGCAGACAAAGAGGTCTGCCGGCAGAACGGTCAGAACGTCTCGAAATTATTCAAATGGTAAACAATGGCGTTTATCGTGAAAGGTACATTTTCATGATGTCATTCGTTTACCATTTTTGTTTGTATGCCGTAGCCCCCCTCCTGATCGTCCTCGCAGTTCAGATCACTCCGTCACTGGCGCAGGAATGCCTCGACTGCCATGCCGAAACACTGAGACAGCTCCGGGGCACTTCGCACCACATCCAGGGGGTGGAGCCAAAGGGGAAGCACTGCTATGCCTGTCACTGGGAAGCCACGGCAGGCGGTGACGTCGATAATCGCTACCACCGCGACAAGGACGGGCTGGTCGACCTGGTGGTCTGGCAGGAAGGATCCCGGCCGAAGGAGCATGAGAGCGGCCGTACCGCTGTAGCGTTCCGGCCGGCGGCAATCGGCACGGAGGGAGAGCGGGGGGCAGTGGGCACCATCACCATGCACTGCCTCTCCTGCCATAACGACGCCACCAGCCGGAAGACCACCTTCACCGACGACCCCAACATGCCGGGGACGTACGCCTGGGACCGGGAGAGCATCGCATCCCGCTACACCAACAGGGGGACAACGACCTGGGGGAAATACTCCACCTCCTCCACCAACAAGAAACAGCGCATACTCAAGGCCCTCTCCCCCCATGGCAACGCCGTTGCCAACCAGGGCGGCTGGCAGGCAGCGGTCGGCTATGACGGCGACATGCCTCTCACGAGGGGGGGAAGCGACTCCCGGAACGTAGAGTGTTACGACTGTCACAACTCCCACGGCTCCCAGGTCCCGGGCATCACCTCCAGCTACCGGATAGCGGGAAGCGGTAACACCGGCGGCATCCTCAAGCAGACCGTTGCAGGCAACGGCGGATACCGGGCCAGCTACCAGCCGTCAACAAATACCTATGCGAAAAGCAAAAACCCCTTCAACCCCGGCGCCGGTCTCTGCTTCGACTGCCACGAGAACGCCGCTTCCGGCCCCTCCCCCTGGGGATACACCACCTTCGGGCTACGGGCACCGGTCATAGGGTACAAGGATACCCCCGGCTTCGGCCCGGGGACCAAGGGGTCAAGCAGCAGATTCCCCAACCGCCATGGCCGGGATGATATTGCCAGCAGCCACCTCAGGACCCAGACCCCGCTGAACGCCCCCCCCACGGAACAGATCAACGGCCTCTGCACCCCGTGCCATGACCCCCACGGCGTCAGCCGGACTCTCGGGGAGGACATGGCCTATGCCGTGCCGCTCCTGAAGGGGAGTTGGCTGACCTCCCCCTACCGCGAGGACGGCCCGCCGGCAACGACTCCCGGCAGGACGGGGAGCGGCATCCCCACCAGGGAGAATTACAACAGCACCAACCGGGAGGCCGGGTCCAACTTCGCGAAGGGCGCCAGCACACCGCCACGGGACGGCGACTTCAACACCGTCAACCGGAGCGCCGGCTCCAACTTCGCCAAGGATGGGAGCAGCGCGCCGCGGGGGGATTTCAACGCCGTCAACCGGGAGGCCGGGTCCAACTTCGCGAAGGGCGCCAGCACACCGCCACGGGACGGCGACTTCAACACCGTCAACCGGAGCGCCGGCTCCAATTTCGCGAAGGGTGCCAGCACACCGCCACGGGACGGCGACTTCAACACCGTCAACCGGAGCGCCGGCTCCAATTTCGCCAAGGATGGCAGCAGCGTGCCCCGCGAGGGGGATTTCAACGCCGTTAACCGGGACAGGGGCTCCAATTTTGCCCGTGTTGAACCGGAATCATCCCGGGAGATGGATGCCAACCGGGCAAACCGCGACGCCAACTCCAACTTCGCCAAGAGCGGCATGGGTTCGCCGCGGGAACCGATGCAGGGGATGAAGTACAATGTGGACCGGAACACCTTCGGCGCTGACCGGCGAATCAGCGAAAACGACGACCGTTTCGCCGGACTCTGCCTCAAGTGCCACACCAAGGAGAGCCTTACCTCCCGGAACGAGGCAGGGATGATCCACCGCACCGTCAAGGGGTGGGGGAGCAACAAGGAGCACTCCTTCCCCTGCTCCAAATGCCACCAGGCCCATAACTCGGGCCTGCCGAGACTGATGCAGACCAACTGTTTCGAACAGGGGCCCAGCGGCCTGCGGGAAAGCAGCGGCATCTCCTGGCTCCCCTACAAGAAGGATGAACCGGCACACGGCAGCATAACGGCCCAAAACTCCGCTCCCCTCCAGAGCAACAAGATCGTCGGCTGTCATGTGAAGCAGTTCGGCAAAGCCATGGCCGGTGGACAGCAAGGTAATGGAGGGGGGAACTGGAAAGAGGTCACCTCGTGGTAAGGGAACTCGCCCTGCTCGCCCTCACCCTTGCGGTGACCGCTCCTCTCCAGGCAGGGGAGATCCGGTCGGGGGTGACGGCTGTTCCCGCCGCCAGGGCCGACAAGGGGTTCACCGAGCCGTTGACCGGCATGGAGTTCGTCACCGTGCCGGGGGGGTGTTTCACCATGGGGGATACCCATGGCGATGGCCAGGGGGATGAGAAACCGTTGCACCGGGTCTGCCTGGACAGCTTTTCCCTGGGCAGATACGAGGTGACCAATGCCCAGTTCCGCAGGTTCCGGCCGGAGCACGACAGCGGGGCTTACGACGGGAACTCTCTCAACGGGGACGATCAGCCGGCAACCAACGTCTCCTGGTACGACGCGGTTGCCTATGCCCGCTGGCTGTCGGCCAGAACCGGCCGCACCTTCCGTCTCCCCAGCGAGGCGGAGTGGGAGTATGCCGCCCGGGGGGGGACCGACGGGAGGAACTACTGGGGAGAGGATACGGCCGTCGCCTGCCGCAATGCCAACGGTGCCGACCTGAGCGCCAGGGCCCAGTGGCCCGAATGGACCACCACCGACTGCAATGACGGCTACCGCGTATCCGCCCCCGTGGGTAGTTTCCAGCCCAACGGCTACAGTCTCTACGACATGATGGGGAACGCCTGGGAATGGACCAACGACTGGTACGATGCCGGCTATTATTTCGACTCGCCGGTCAACAACCCGCCTGGCCCTGCGAGCGGCAGGCTGAAGATCCCCCGTGGCGGCGGCTGGGGGAATGCCTCGGAGTGTGTCCGGGTTGCCGACCGCAACGGTTTCGATCCCGACTTCACCATCCTTTTCCTCGGGTTCAGACTGGCCGCTTCGGCTGAACAGCCTGCCATGCCCCCGGGCTCTCCCCGACTGACCACACCAGGAGCACCATGATCCGACAGCTGCGCATCATCCTCGTCACCCTTGCCACGGCCTTCTTCCTGACCGGCGCACACGCCGCAGAGGCCGGCACCGGACCGTTCAGGGACCCCTATACCGGCATGGAGTTCGCCCCCGTGCCGGGGGGATGCTTCATTGCCGGAGCCACCGACGGCAACAGCGACGAGAGACCTCCCCACGAAGTCTGCCTCTCCCCCTTCTACCTGGGGAGATACGAAGTCACCCAGGGCCAGTGGCGCAGGGTGATGGGTTCAAACCCTTCCCTCTTCGCCGCCTGCGGCGATGACTGTCCGGTGGACCAGGTCAGCTGGAGCGACGCCCAGGAGTTCATTGCCCGCCTGAACAGGCTGACCGGCAGGGGCTATCGCCTCCCGACCGAGGCGGAGTGGGAGTACGCTTGCCGGGGAGGGGGGGGCCGAAACGGTATTGCGGTGACGATATCGATGCCATCGCCTGGTATGACCGCACCAGCGGCAACCGGGTCCACCCGGTGGGAAAGAAACATCCCAACGGCTTCGGCCTCTATGACATGAGCGGGAACGTCTGGGAGTGGGTTCAGGACTGGAACGGCCGCTACCAGCCCCGGAAGCAGCAGGACCCCACGGGACCGGGGACAGGTTCCAGCCGTGTCCGCCGGGGGGGGAGCTGGCAGTACGGTGCGGACAAGGCCCGCGCCACCTGGCGCAGCAGCGGCTACCAGGAAGACCGCGCCATGGATATCGGATTCAGGGTAGCCCACCCCGCACAGAGCCCGACGGCAAGGTAAGCCGGGGCTCTCCTGGCAACGCCCGTTCCGGCTCCAGGGGGAGCCTGCGGCGGAATTTGCCTCTGGATTTATGAAGAGCCCCGTGATAATTTTGGCCATGAGTTGGTAAACAATGACGTTTATCGTGCGAAGGAGTACTCATGGTTGACCGTTTTTCCCGCAACACCCTTCTCTGCCTCGCTCTCCTGACTTCATCCCTGTTCTGTTCCGTCGGCACTGCCGTGGCAAAGGTGTGCCTCGACTGCCACGAAGACATCGCCGGCCAGTTCAACACCGGATCCCACCACGTCCAGGGAATCACGATATCCTCCACGCAGTGCTATGCCTGCCACTGGGAAGCCGGCGCCGACGGCCAGGTCGACCCGACCTACCACCAGCAGGACAGGACAAGGGTGGATCTGGTGATCTGGGGTGAACATTCCCGGCCGAAGGAGTACCAGGCCGGGAGTACGGCGGTGGTTTTTTCCGCTGGCGCCATGGGTACCGGGGAGGAACGTACTGCCGTGGGGATGGTCTCCCGCCACTGTCTCGGCTGCCACAGCGACCAGAACAATGCGGCCACCCCCTTCGGTGACGGCAAGACCCCTCGCCAGTATGCCTGGGACGGCCAGAGTATCGCCTCCCGCTATGGGAACCGGCAGACAACGGCATGGGGCAAATATTCCACCAGCGCAACCAACAAAAAATACCGGATCACCAAGGCGCTGTCAGCCCACGGCAATGCCGCCGCCAACCAGGGAGGGTGGAGCGCCGGCAACGGATACGACGGCGACATGCCGCTCACCCGGGGTGGTGCGGGAGCACGGAATGTCGAATGCTACGACTGTCACAATGCCCACGGTTCGGCCGTTACCGGAACAACATCGAGCTACCGCACTGCTGACGGCAGCTATGGTGGCGGGATCCTCAAGCAGACCGTTGCCGGCAGTGGCGGGTACAAGACCGGTTACCAACCGGCCGGCAATCCCGACACGACCAGTCCGAACCCGTACAATCCCGGGGCGGGGCTCTGCTTCGACTGCCACGAATCGGCCGCAGCCGGTGCTACCCCCTGGGGCTACCGCGACACCTTCGGAGCGACCCAGCCGATCATCGGCTACAAGGACACCCTCCGCTTCGGCCCGGGGGTCAAGGGGTCAACATCCCGTTTCAGCGACCGCCAGAGCCGCACCACCATCGCAAGCAGCCATCTCAAGGCCGGCAGGTTCCTGAACCACTCCGCCCACGACGTGATCAGGGGTCTCTGCACCCCCTGCCATGACCCCCACGGGGTCAGCCGTACCCTGGGAGAACGGATGCCCTACTCGGTACCCCTCCTCAAGGGGACCTGGCTCACCTCCCCCTACAAGGAGGACGGCCCGCCATCCGCAGCCCAGCAGAAAGAGGGGGGACCAAAGGGAGCGGGGACTGACAGCCGGGGGATTGCCTGGGAAAAGGGTGACTTCAGCTTTACCAACCGGGAGATGAACGCCAACTTCGGCATCAACGGCGGCGGTGCCCCCCGGGAGCCCATGTCCCGCTCCGGGATGAAATACAACGTGGACCGGAACACCTTCGGCGCAAGCGGCCGGATCACGGAAAACGACGACCGGTTTGCCGGCATCTGCCTCTCCTGCCACACGAAAACGAGCCTCACCGGCAACGACAGGATCGGCCGGATTCACCGCACCGTCAAGGGGTGGGGAAGCAACAAGGAACACGCCTTCCCCTGCGCCAAATGCCATCAGTCACACAACTCGGGGCTGCCGCGGCTGATGCAGACAAACTGCTTCGAAGTCGGACCGCCGGGCCTGCGGGAGAGCAGCGGCCTCGCCTGGGTGCCGGAGAAGAAGAACGGCACGGGGGACGCCCCCAAACCGGAGACGACGAAGCAGTCTGCAAAGGGTAAGAAATCGACCAAGGTGGAGATTGTCGGCTGCCATGTCCGCCAGTTCGGCGGCAACCCGGCCAAGCAGGGGGGTGGAGGAGGGCAGTGGAACGAGAAGTCGAGCTGGTAGGAATTCCGTAAAACAAGAGGGGGGCATGGATAATCCATGCCCCCCTCTTCATGTGCCGTGACCGGTCCGCTCCCGGATCCGGGACTACTGGCGGGCGGCAACGTCCGGCACGCCACCGCGCACCAGCCTGACATAGAACCGGTAACTCTTGTTGTTGCCGTCACTGATGCCGTAGGGGAAATAGACATTCCAGGCATAGGCGGGATTGCCGTCGTAGGGGGTGCTGGACCAGAAGGACATGGTTGGTGTCGCGGGGAAAACTATTTCGTTGATCGCCGGCATGGTACACTGGCGTTCGATGATGGAGTTCAGTTCCTTGATGTTCGGCAGACGCCAGTCGTTTTTCCCCGCAAAACGGCTCTCCGCCCCGGCCTTGAGGGCCTCCTGCCAGGTAAGGGCCAGCGGTGACCCCTTTTCACAGACAGCCCCCTCCAGCCCCTCGCTGCAGCGTTTCCAGGTGAGCCCGGTGACCGTGTCGGTTACCGTACCGTCACCGTTCTCCGTGAAACGGTTGATGGGGGTCGACGGCTTCGGCCAATAACTGTGGCAGGTCTGGGCGGCCGGGACAGCGGTGGCGGACAGGGTCACCAGTGCCAGCAGGATGCAGGCTCTTCTCACGTGCTTCATTTCACGTCTCCTCGGGCATCAACAGCCCGCCCTTTCACCAGGCGGACATACAGGAGGTAATTCTTGCTGCTGTTATCGTGGACCCCGTCGTTGAAATTGATGTTCCACGCCCCGTTCTGGTAGCCGGCATAGGGGGTGGCGGACCAGAAGTTGGAGGCCGGCGTCCCCGGGAATACCGTCAGGTTGATGGACGGCATGGTGCACTGGTACTCCAGCAGAGTCGCCAGTTCGCTCACCGTGGGCAGACGCCACCCGTTCCCGCCGGCAAAGGTGCTTCCCTGGGCGACGGCAACGGCATCGCTCCAGGTATAGGTCACCGCCTTGCCGTTGGCACAGGTTTCTCCCCCCTGCCCTTCGCTGCATCGTTTCCAGAGCAGGCCGGTAACCTTGTCCCTGATGGTACCGTCACCGTTAACCAGATAGCGCTCCGGGGGGGCGGAGCGGGGGAGGTCTGCCGTACGGCAGGTCTGGGTGGCCATAAGGGGAGCGGGAGCGTGCAGCAGCAGGGCTGCAGACACCAGTATCAGAAAGGCTTTCCTCATGGGGCATGACTCCTTTGTCAGGGGTTCGGTCATTTTTTCCCGCTGCGGACCAGGCGCAGGTAGTAATTCCAGCTTTTCACGCAGGTACCCAGGTAGCCGTCGTCGAAAATGACTATCCAGGCGTAGGACGGTCCGGCAGCTGAAGGGGTGCTGGACCAGAACCCCGCCGGCATGATGATGTCGGGGAAATAGGCGGTGGAGATGGCGGGGAGGGTCCGGCCGTAATCGACGATGGTGGAGAGTTCATCCACCGTGGGCACCCGCCAGTCATGGTAGCCGCACCAGCCGGCGGCGTTGACCGCCTCGGCATACTTCATGGTGTCGCACCCTCCCCGGACAACTGCCGGGGATCCGCAGGTTATGTCGTCGGGCTCTCCCTCCCGCCCCTCGACCCCGTTGTTCACCTTTCATCGGGATTGAACCAGGTGTAGGTATGCTCCTTGCCGTGCAGGCCGCCATTCGCCTCCTTGACCTCCCAGACCAGACCGGTAACGTTGTCCCGGACGCAGTTCCAGGCAGGAGCAGTGTCGGGCAGGGCTTTCCCGGCAGCATCGAGCTTGGTAAAGGAGAGCCGCCGGGGATAGTCGGCATCCTGGCGCGGAAAAGCGGGCTGGGGGAGGGGCAGGCGGGTGGCGGAACCATCCCCCCAGGCCGTCACGCCGGTACCGGTCAGGGGAGCACCGGCAGCCAGGGGGGGCAGCAGCAGGAGTGCGCTGGCAGAGGCGAGGAAGAGCGTCCGCCTCATTTTTTCCCTGCCGGTGAATCGGGGATTGCCACTGCAGGATTGATGTCGTTGACCCGCTTCCATTTCTTCTCCGGTTTGGGCTTGCCGGTGGACCCGATACCGTCGAACACCTTCACATTGAGGATCACGCCGGTTACCTTCACGCCGCTTTCGATGGAAACCATGAGCGGATCGAACTCATCGGTGGTATTGAGGCGCTCCCCCGCCTCGGGAGCACCGCCACCGATGACCCCCCGTACCCGGAGCCAGTAATCGCCCCCCTCGGCGACCCGGAGGGAAAAACGCCCCTCCTTGTCGGTCCGGTCAGAGATGAAGGCCGGCCGTCTCCTGGCCTCCCTCGTATAGAACGCAAGCACCACGACATTGTCCACCGGCTTTTTGCTCTCCAGGTCCACCACCACCCCTTCGATGGCGGTGATCCCCTTGGTCCGCTCCGACATGTCCGGTGTCCAGAAGAACGACCCCTGCAGCTTTCCCAGGTTGACCGGGGAACCGTTCACCACCGTGATCGGCTTCGGGTTCCCCTTGGCATCGGCATGGAAGTAGAGGTATTCACTATCCAGTGGAGGACCGATCTCGCCGTCCATCTTCTTCTGGGCAATCATCAGGTAGTAGGTCCCCTCGTCCAGGGGGGCAAAGAACTTCCCGTCGGCATCGGTGGCAAAGACCATATCGGGGATGCGCCAGTATTTATACGGGTTCGGGGGTGGGCCGCTGTAGTCGCTGAAGAGCAGGACCACGCCGTTGGCCATCGGCGTTTTGTCATTGATCATGACCTGCCCGGAGACACCGTTCCGCACCGGGGGTGATGCGTTCTCCGCAGCCCCGAGCGGTACGGCGATGGCGAGCAGGATGAGAAGCAGCAAAATGCGGTACACCTTCATGGGACACCTCTATCTCGTTACGAGCGCTTGGTAAAAATCAGGAAGTCCTGGTAGGGCAGAAAGAGGAAATCGGCCTCAAGCGCGAATCCGGCCTTTTCCATTTCGGCAACGGTCTGTTCCTTGGAGACCATCTTGTGCCGTGGCGGGGCCCCGGGGATCTCCGCCTTGTAGTTGAAGGAGACGATCGCAACCCGACCATGTGGCTTCAGCCGGTCGCGCAGGCGCAGCAGGTAATCCCCCCGGTTGTCGAAAAACAGGAAGGTATCGCAGATAAAGATGAGGTCGGCCCCCCCCTTGGGGAGACCGGGGTCATCGAGTGCCGCCAGGATCCCCCTGACGTTGCCATGCCCCTCTTTTTTCGCCCGCTGCTCGATCAGGCTGATCATGCCGGGATCCACATCCACGGCATATACCACGCCGCCCGTGCCGACCCTCTTTGCAAACTGCAGGGTAAAGTAACCGGTGCCGGCGCCGATATCGGCAACAACGTCACCCGACCTGATCAGCAGGTAGTCGAGCACCTTCCCCGGCTGCTGCCATTCGCCCCGACGGGGGTCATCCATGTAGGCCGTCGGCACGGAGACGGTGAAGGAGTTGCCTTTCCCCTGCCCGGCGGCGGGTTCTGCGGCCTGGCCCCTGGTCGCCATCAGGAGCAGGAGCCCGATCAGGAAAATACGTTTCATCTCACCACCTTTGGCCGGTCCTGCCGCACAAGGCGGAAACCGAGATAGCTGCTGCGGTACTCGGGGACGGCAAAGTCCCGGTAGGAGGCGCGCACCCCCCGGGCATCGTAGAACCAGCTGCCTCCGCGAAAGATCCGCTTCGTCCCCTCTCGTGCACCAGCGGGATTGTCCCGCGGGCTCTGCCGGTAATATCCCTCGCCATACCAGTCGGCAGTCCACTGCCACACGTTGCCGCTCATGTCATACAGGCCGAGGGCATTGGGCAGCTTCTCCCCCACCGGGTGGGTCCTGTTGCCGGAATTGGCTCCGTACCAGGCGACCGCGTCCACGTCGTCCCCGCCGGCATACCGTTCGATCCTGCCGCCGCCACGGGCCGCATACTCCCACTCGGCCTCCGTCGCCAGTCGATAGGAACCACCGTCCCGGTCCGACAGCCAGGTCGCGTAGGCAACCGCATCGTTCCAGCTGACACAGACCACCGGGTGGCGGTCATCCTGGGGGAAGCCCGGGGCACGCCATGTGGCGGCAGGGTCCTTTTTCCACTCCACCCCGTCGTAGACGTAACAGCCGTCACCACGTTCGGCGTCGGTGCGGTAGCCGCTCTCTCGCACGAATCGGGCAAACTCTCCCACGGTTACCGAAAAGGTGCCCATGCTGAAGCCGTCCAGACAGACCTCATGCACCGGCTTCTCGATATGGTAGCCGTCACTGAAACCGTTACCCATGAGAAAACATCCCGCCGGCACCTGGGCGAAGCGTGCATCGCCCCTCTCCGCGGGACGAACACCGGACGGATGGTGGGCACTGCAGCAACAGCAGAGCAGCAGGCCGAGCAGCGCAACGGTTATTTTCACGAGCACGCGGAGCCCCCGATCGATCCTTTTCAAAGGAGATATTATTGCATTTATGGTTTTATTGGCAAAGCATATTTGCAGGAACGACCGACGGGATTCAGCGTCCTCCGGGGAAATAGCGCCGGACGAGGTCGGCGAACCGGCCGTCACTCCTCACCGGCATCAGCTCAGGGTCGTTCATGATCCCGGCATAATCGGCATACCCCCGTTGCAGCGCCCGCTCCAGCCATGCCACCGCTCCCCCCGTATCTCCCCTGAGAGCCTCTACCCTGGCCAGCTCGTAGGCGGTCGCCGGGTCGGACTCCTTCTGCAGCCCATCGAGCCGCAGGTAGACGGAGAGGGCATCATCCAGACGATTCATCACCACCAGCAGATTCCCCAGTTTCCTCTGCACCTGCTCCGCATCGGGCTGCAGCTCCAGCGCCTTGAGATAACGCTGTTCCGCCTCCCCGTACTGCGACTGACGGCTTGCCAGTTCCCCGTAGGCAGCCCACCCCATGACATTCCTGGGGCTGCGGCGCAGCAGCTCCCTGAAGGTGGCATCGGCGGAGACATAATCCCGCTGCTCGGTGTATGCGACCCCGAGATTGTAGCGACTGATGTCATTGTCCGGACAGAGCTGGAGCGCCCGTTTAAAGGCCTCTTTCGCTTTTTCGTAATCAGGGGCGGCGTTGTAATACTGGTACGATTCGCCCAGCGCCTCCCATGCCTGGTAAAACCCGGGCACTTTCCTGACCGTGTCCTCCCAGAGCGTCACGGCATCCCGCCAGACCGGGACCCGCTGCACCGAACCCAGCGCCAGCAGCAGGACCGGCACGGCCGGCAGCACCACGGCCAGTGGCGCCGGCAGGCGGGAGCTTTTCGCGAGGACGCCGACCCCATGGGCGACCAGTGCCCCCGCACCGATCATGGGGAAATAGAGATAGCGGTCATTCATCATGGTGACCAGCGGCACGATCTGGGAGACGGGGAGCAGCCCGATGAAAAAGAAGAGCGGCCAGAACGCCAGGGGCCTGTTGTGGCGATAGAGGCGGACGATCAGCCAGGCCAGGGCAGCAAGGAACAGGGTTGCCATGATGACGGCCAGGTCGGGATACCGATGCAGGGGGACCGTATAGTAGACGCTCAGGTCGCCCGGCCAGACCACCATGCGGAGGTAGCGGCAGAAGACGATCAGCATGGTGAGGAACGTGG
>Ga0209725_1000816_pt1 | contig 18375 bp, 16 predicted proteins | sample I18A1metaG_FD_184145 | JGI IMG/M metagenome (GOLD analysis project Ga0209725, IMG submission 184145) | Lake sediment bacterial and archeal communities from Gulf of Boni, Indonesia to study Microbial Dark Matter (Phase II) - ​I18A1 metaG... | ecosystem: Environmental > Aquatic > Freshwater > Lake... | reverse complement strand
CATCTGACTGTATCTTGTATGTCGTAAGGACGTATGCTCCCATTTCTCTTGAATACTTCATGTTCTGACCTGCCTGCCATCCGCCACCATAAGAAACGATCAGCCCTACAAGAATCAGAGCAAGCAAGGCGTGAGCTCCAAAGCTTTTGCTCTTAGCAGGAAGCTTCTCAGAGACAGATACTGCCAAGAAGTATAGGCCGACGACTCCTAAGACTGTTAGAGGTGTGTACCTAGAGGATAGAGCTTGCTCGACGCCAAAGCCCGCTCTTCCCCCAGTCGTAGCTGCTGAAGATATTGCTACGAAGAGAATGAAAGAAAGCCATACCCCGTATCCCTTTAGAAGCTTTCCATTATACCCCTCAACTATCACTAAGATCGCGATCAACGATATGACTAATCCTAAAACTGCAGCCGTGACGGCGTCGTAGGAGAAGGGGGCTCCTATCAGCGTGAGGAAATACCTGCCGGCGCCTAGGGGGTGTATTAAGACGTAGTTTAAGGGCGGATGATGACTTGGCTTGACATAGCCATAGAAATAAGACGTGAAAGCAACCGCACCCGCAAAACACCATATGACTGCTTTCCGCAGGCTCCTTTTTTCGGATATGAATATTTGAAGAAGGCCGGCAGGCCAAACTGATAGGCCGACCGAGAAAGAGAAGGTAGCTAGGATTGCGCTTGAAAGGCACAGTATAAACCAGATGTCTATTTTCTTGCTCAGTTCCAAAAGAGTGAAGGTGGCAACCGCTCCGAAAATCATTAAGTATATCTGGCAGGTGAAACCCCATAGTATACTCTCGTATTGCCTGAAGCCGAATAGTAATAGCGAGACGGGCAGAAAGACCAATAGGAGTTTAGGATAGCTCCCCAAAAAGAACTTCTTTCTATATAGATAGAAGATAAGCAATCCAGTAAGGCACATGAGAATCCAGCTAAAAAACATGTCAGCTACAGTATTGTACTGGGTAAGTCCTCCAAGAGCAAGCATAACTATTCTAGGAAACAGGATCCTGTGCTCATTATGCTGAGCGAAAAAGTTGGAGAAGGACAAAGTGCCACTCATCGCCTTCTGAATGAGAGGAATCACCTCCCACTCATCCCAGAAGATGACGTTTACACCAAAAAGAGCGATGTACCATAAAAGCAAAAAGGCGGGTATGATCGAAAGAAGACCGAAAGCAACTAGCCAGATTCTCGAGTTGGGATTTAACGCTGGTAACCTCCAAACTTGTTTGTTCAGTTTTGTTTGTTGCGCTTCGCTCCGACGACGATTCACTACAATTGTCGTAGAAGCGACAGCGAGGACAAACAAGAACAATGAGAATTGCCCGAACGGAGTACCAATTGATTGTTGAATAGTACCAAGCTGCGGCCAGTTTCCAGGGTTCGACCATGCGCCCTCATATAATTGAGGGTAGAACGCTAGCAAATTGACAGCATGTGACGAGAGGAATAGGGGCAAAATACTTCGTTGAAGAACGGGAACGGGGGTCCGCAGCTTAAGGTTGATCGCTTCATCTACCGATGTTAGGCCTATTGCTGCGACAAGAATTAGAGGCGGCAGAACTGGCAAAAAGTAGCGATCGAACATGACGCGTACTGTAGCTGCGGCGAAAAGGATTTCTCCGATAAGCCAAAAAAGGAGTAGGATGGGCAGAACCATAACTCTCTTCCTTAGGGCGCCGACGCTCTTAATACATAAGGCAATAACGCCAATCATAAAGAATAGACTTGTTGTTGCTGTGGTGAAAGAGCCTGGCCAATCCCAGCTCCACTGGTATGATTGCCAAAATTCTTTGAGAAGCGAGACCCCGGGGAAAACCAGTGTATGAAATACACCAAGAATCATTACTTCGAAACCCGCCGCACCGACATAAGGTTTTTCATGGACAACGATGGAGTGAGAAAAGAAAGGCGTTGACTGCCAATAAGAGGCTATTTTCAGCAACTGACCAACGGGATTCGGATACAAAACAGGGTTCAAGAGAACTGTTGTTATTACTGCGGCAAGACCAAGTAATCCAAAGTTCTTCGTCAGGCGGATGGTTGATATACTGCCAAAGCTAGGTTTCCAATAGTTTAAGACTAATCGAGATGCGACGTACCAGAGAAGTATCGCGCCAAGAGATATCGAAGTGTATTTGGAGTCGATGGCCAAACCGAGAGCAACTCCTGACAAGACAACGATCATGGAGCCAGCCCGACCTTTTGTCTTCAGCCCCTTACAGAAGCATAACATCGCTAACGTTGAGAACAAGATGGCTGGGGTGTCGCTCATGGCCCGTCTGCTGCAGATCAGCCACAGGGGATGAAGGCCCAGCAGTATCACAGCGATCAACCCAGTCTTGGTATTCTTAAGCTCTTTTCCCAATAAATAGACCACGAACAAAGTCAAGTATCCAGTCAGCGATATGACTGCTCTTCCGAGCAATAGTATACACAACGGTGGCACGTCCGTTCGCCCTGAATACCAGTATATCCACTCACCGCTTTGGATACCAAAAAGCCGCAACGTCAATCCCAGCAGATACATTGTGACCGGGCCCTGGAAGAACTGGATGCCACCATGTTCCAATGCGGTTCCGAACCATAGTGGATCGTGCAGTCTTCCTGCAAGAACTAGAGTTATCGCGTTGATCCCCATTGTCAACCAATCTGATTCATCACCGTGAAAAGACATCTGGTCCAACGCCCAGAACTGCGCGAGCCCAACAGCCAAGAAAACGGCGAGAAAGGGCGCTCTTGATGAGATCTGTATAGTACTGAACTTCTGCACTTCAGTCTTCATCGGATTAAAGCACACTTCCAGTTTAGGAGTCATCCATAAATTTTGAGAGACTATTTAACGATATTGCAATTCATCGGCTAACGAGGATAATATCTTATTGAACAGTGTTTCGCTAATGACAGGATCGATAAACTTGTAGGAATCTGAAATCGATGATCGGTTCACTTATTCTGTTCAATGAAGTCAATCAAGGTAGTAACAACGTACTCTATCATCTCATCAGTTAGACCCGGGTACACCCCGATCCAGAACGTGTTGTTCATCACTAGGTCGGTGTTTGTTAGATCTCCTACGGTCCTGTACGTCACATGCGAATACGCAGGCTGGCGCGTGATATTTCCAGCGAAAAGCAGCCTAGTCGCGATTTTCTTTTTCTCCAAATGCGTTACAATATCATTCCTTGTGAAACCTGCGTCCTCTCTCACGGTAAGAGGGAACCCGAACCAACTGGGATCAGACTTGGGAGTTGTCCTCGGAAGTATTAACCGATCCTGATATCGTTTCAAAACCTCAAATAGCTTTGTGAAGTTTTTCTTTCTTGCATCAATGAATGATGGAAGTTTCTTCAGTTGAGCGACGCCGACGGCGGGCTGCATATCTACCACCTTGAGGTTGTAGCCAAGGTGGGAGTAAGTATATTTATGATCGTATCCGCGGGGAAGATTGCCAAGTTGCCAGTCGAACCTCTTGCCACAAGTGTCATCTGCGCCTGGCTCGCACCAGCAGTCTCTACCCCAGTCTCTAAAGGACTCAACGTTCCTCTTATGCTCAAATGAGTTAGTTGCAACTGCGCCCCCTTCACCCATCGTGATGTGATGAGGGGGATAGAAGCTGAACGTTGATATGTCGCCGAATGAACCCACAAGTCTTTCCGCATACCTGGAGCCCAACGCGTCACAGGAGTCTTCAATGAGGTATAGGTCATTGTCGTTACAGAACTTCAATACCTTATCCAAGTCAAAGGGGTTGCCTAAAGTGTGGGCGAGGAAAACTGCCTTTGTCTTCTCTGATAGGGCCTCCTCCAAGACGGAGGGATCTACGTTGTACGTTCCCAATTCAACATCAAGGAAGACCGGAACAAGTCTGTTCTGAACAATTGGATTAACCGTGGTGGGAAATGAGGCAGCTGCCGTTATTACTTCGTCTCCCGGTCGCAACCTTCTGTTTCCAAGTCTAGGTGAGGTAAGCGCTGAGATCGCAAGCAAGTTCGCCGAGGAGCCGGAGTTCGTCAGAGAAACGTATCTCACGCCGAGGAACTCAGCAAACCGAGTCTCAAACTCTTTGGCAAATCTTCCCGCTGTCAACCAAAAGTCAAGACAACAATCAACTAATGAAACTATCTCCTCGTGATCGAAAACTCTCCCAGCATAGGGTATGGCTGTTTGACCGGGGTAGAATTTCTTTTCTTTTTGACGTAGCTTGTGGAGTTGCTTGACGAGAGTGAAGATTTGGCTACGTATTTCAGCCTCCTTGCTCTGAATCACACCAATTCCTCCTTCGACTCCCTCATTAGCCAGAGACCTTCTTTAGGTGCAAGCATCCGCACATGTGAAACTGACTTTAACTTGTCTATCTTCATTCCTGCGTTCAAAGGTCTAGCAGCTGTTTGCCCAAGATCAGCTGTCTTGGTCGGGATCAAGAGCTCTTTCGGTAGCCAGAAAGTCTCAGCTACAAGCCTCGCAAAAGTGTACCTGTCCATTAGGTCCGGACCAACTACGTTAAAAACCCCCGTTTGTCGTTTGCATACAAGGTCCAGAAGAGCCTCGGCAATGTTATTAGCGTAGGTAGGGGTCCCCACTTGGTCGACTGGAACTTTCATCACCTCGCCTCTCCTCAGCTTTGCGATGGTACTCATAACAAAGTTCTTTCCTTGCCGCTCCCAGCCGTAGACAACGGTAGTCCTTACAATGATGAAATCTATCAGTCCTTTCCAAATTCGGTTTTCTGCTTCTAGCTTGCAAGCTCCATAGAAATTAATCGGATTCGGAGTATCGTCCTCAGAATACGGACCGGACTTCCCGTCAAATATGTAGTCTGACGAAAAGTAGACTAGTTTTGCTTTTACTGCTCTTGCAGAGTCTATCAAATGTTGCGTGCCCATGACGTTCACCTTATAGCATAAATCTCTTTTGACCTCACACAAGTCAGCATTTGCCATCGCGGCTGCATGAACAATGAGATCTGGGTGAAAGCTCCTAACAATACTGATCGTCTGCCGCCGTTCGCAGATGTCCAGTCTGGTTAGCCCTTCAACGGCGTAAGAGTTGTAAGTGCCCAACACAGAATGCCCTGACGACTTGAAAAGCTTTGCTACTATTCCTCCTATCAAGCCCGAAGCCCCCACAACGAGAACACGCATCGAATCACCCATGCTTGAGGCCCCAGTCGTACGGAATTTCCTTTAAGAAAGGGTCTACCCGAATCATTTCCCTCATCATGTTGACCCTGCCAGTTATAAGAGCCCGCCCTGCGAGGCTATTCAAGACTAGGTCGAACCTCATCCTCGGCGACACGCCATAGACAATTCCACTCCTCAAGAAAACCGGCGAAAACCTCTTGTCAACAAGTCTTGAGATGTGTTCAAAAGCGATCGTAAACATCCGTGGGTCGCTGCTAATCCTAAGTAACAGTAAGCTTTCCTGACCATTGGGAGTAGAGAATCTCACTAGCCCCTCACCGATGACCAAGCACATTTTAGAGGATTCCTAAATCAACTATATCTATTCTTCTAGTTTATGTTGGGGGCTCGGGTCGGCTGTATCTGAGATTCTTGCCGAGTCGACGAAAAGGGTTCTCTTCAAAAGTGTTGCACTACTAGGTTGCTATCTCAGTCATGTTGCTAGGCAGGACTTTTCGCGAAGGATTTGTGGTTTGTCAGTTAATCAAGTACCACAAGTTCGATTGCAGACTACCATCATGTTACACAAAAGCCTTCACAACTCATATGGATCAAAAAGTATAAATGAACACTGACAGAACGGAGATAGTCACCAACAAAACGAATTCACGCAAGACATGGGAGCAAGCGATGATGACAGCTCCGATAGATCTTTCACTGGTGATCCCCTTATACGATGAGGAAAGCAACGTTCAAAATGTGACCGACGAACTAGTAGAACTTTTGTCTTCGCATTGTATCAATTTTGAAATTGTCCTCGTGAACAACGGGTCCCATGACGGTACAGACAGAGAAATAGACAGGATGATGCAGATCCACGGAAACGTCATCGTCAAGGCAGTTGTTCCCAAGAACAAAGGCTATGGTTGGGGCATCATAAACGGATTGAAAGTCTGTAGAGGAAGATTTGTGGGATTTACCGTAGGGGATTCCCAAGTTGGAGCAGTCGAAACTGTTAGAATTTACGATACGGCTAAAAACAACCCAGCGAACATCGTCAAAGCATTTAGGTCCATTAGACATGATGGAATCTATCGAAAGATTCTTTCCTATGTCTACAACGGCCTCTTTTGCTTTCTGTATCAAATTGACGTAAGGGATGTCAACGGCGTTCCAATGATTTTCCAAGCCGAGTTCTTGAAATCCCTTGATTTGAAATCAAAGCAATGGTTCATTAATGCTGAAATCCTGGTCAAGTTGACTCGTCTTGGGTGCAAGGTGATAGAACTTCCAGTTGAGTCCAAAAAGAGAGCGACAGGAAGGTCTAAGGTAAGCCTATCAACGATATGGAAATTGTTTTGGGATCTCATTAGATTCAGATTTGGGAGTGAATTCAGACGATGGAAGTGTCGCTGGGAGGTTATGGACTGCTCGCTGATTAATTGATAGTTTGACAAGAGGGTAGTTATCATATGAGATTAGTAGTGCTGGAGTGTTAGTGAAGACGTGCTTCCTATGATTGCGATAGGATCAGATCATATAGGATACGAATTAAAAGAAACGATTAAGAAATACCTCCGAGAAAAGTTGGGGTTACGCGCATTGATCTCTTGACTCGCTCAAGAGGAGCAGCGAGGCGGTGCTGTACGAGACCAACACATATCACACAACATGAGAAAGAGAGGACTCCAAAATCTAAACTTCACAGCACCAGCGAGGCTAACGCAAATTTTATCTTTCTGAAGAAAACATGCTAGACATCGCTCTCAGGTTGATGAGAAATTGGATCAAATGAGTACAACTCCTGTAGTAATCCTGGCCGGCGGAAAGGGCTTCAGAATGAGAGAAATCACCGAGACCACACCGAAAGCCTTAGCTCCTATCGGGCCAATGCCTATCATTTTTCATGTTATGAGCATATATTCATACTTTGGCTACAAACGATTTATCATCTGCCTCGGTTACAAAGGAGAAATCATAAGAGAGTTCTTCATGAATTACCGACTAAAATTATCCACCTTGAGAATCAGACTCGGGAAAGAGATTGACATTTTAGACTCCGGATTCGCCGACCTAGAAGGAGCGGAGATAACTCTTGTTGAAACGGGCCTAGAAACTAACACGGGTGGTAGAATTAAGAAGATTGAAAAGTACATAGACGCGGAGATCTTCCTCGCCAACTATTGTGACGGCTTGACAGATGTAAATGTCCGTGATGTGGAAGCATTTCATCGCAAAATGGGCAAGATTGCAACGCTTCTAGCAGTCCGACCCATGTCCCGATATGGAGTCATCGAGCTTAAGAACGGGTTGGTCACCAGTCTCAGGGAGAAGCCAAAGCTTGAGGGCTACATTAATGGTGGCTACTTCGTCTTTAATCGGAGAATATTTGACTACTTGAGCGATAATAGCGTCCTAGAGCGAGAACCGCTCCAGAGGTTAGCCCAGGAAGGGCAACTTGCGGCATACAAGTATGATGGATTCTGGTATGCGATGGATACTTTCAAGGAGTTCGAAGAACTCAACAGTCTTTGGGAGACTGGGGTTATGCCGATGACAGGCTTCAAGGGAAAGCCTCCTTGGGTGAGAACTCGAATTTGAGAATCACCATTACCGGAAATACCGGCCATATTGGAACCGTCTTGACTCACCACTTTCTCAACTTCGGATATGACGTAAAAGGAATTAACATGGGATACTTTCCCCAGAACCTAGGAACTCCGGTTCACCGCATGCCAGAAAAGAAGCGCAGCTGAGCAAGCCGCAATGGAAAGTTTGAGAATGAGCGTCGGTGTCCAGATGTCTCGGTGGCAAGAGAAGAGAGTTCTCATAACGGGCGCTACCGGGTTCATCGGATCTTGGCTGACAGAGATTTTGCTAGCGAAAGGCGCAAAGATAACAGCACTGATAAAGAAAGATGATCTCCTAATCGCCAGCCTGAGACATATTCTGAATCGAATCGAGCCTTTCTACGGAGACATTCGAGATCAGAAAGTGACGGACAAGGCGGTCGAGAACCAAGACGTCATTTTCCATCTTGCTGCGACAACGCAAGTAACCTACGCGATGAAGAATCCCATAGAGACCTTTGAAGTAAACGTGTCAGGCACATTGAATCTTCTTGAGTCAATCCGAAAAAAGAACCCAAGTGCGTTCCTGATATACACGAGCACCGACAAGGTCTACGGGGAACCTAGGTATCTTCCGATAGACGAAGAGCATCCGCTATCCGCTAGATCTCCTTATGATGCATCCAAGCTTGGCGCGGATAGATTAGTAAATTCTTACGTAGTCACGTATGGTATTGATGCCAGTATCGCCAGATGGTCGAACACAATAGGTGGTAGAGATTCCAATATCTTGAGAGCCGCTCCTGGTTTCGTCACGTCAATACTGGATGGCAGACCTCCCACTATTCGCGGAGACGGGAGGCACATAAGAGACTATATGTACGTGACTGATGCGGTTGGCGGCATTATTTGTCTCGCTGAAAACAGAGAGTTAACTAGAGGTGACGTCTTTAATTTTGGCACCGGAGTGGGAACATCTGTAGTCGAGTTGGCGAACATGATCGTGAATCTCATGGGATGTGAAGGAAGACTCAAACCAGTGATCGTCGGCGCCCGAACTCTTGGTGAGATTGACAGGCAGTACCTCTCGGCCAAAAAGGCAAACGAGCTGCTCAAATGGAGACCAGAAGTTGACCTCAAAAGTGGGCTAGCCAAGACGATAAAGTGGTACATCGACAATCCATGGTGGCGTGCGGTGATGAACGAATCCAACAGATCAAAGGGAATGGGCCCGCTGACGGGAAGCGAAGCGTGATAGCGCGCGCTATCACCACTGACAATTCTATGCTTTCTTTTCTTTCAACCTCCTTTGCGATACCGCATGCTTGCTGCAAACCTGACCATGCGAAAGCTCAATTCATAATGACTCACGGACTTCCGAGCGGCAACCGCCAGTTTCCCTAGAAGCAAACAGTGAGAAAACCATTTTAGCATAGCGAGGCCCGTCCTTAAAGAGCGAAAGCTTTGCTTCCCGCTTCTTCCTAACGATATGTTGAACCGGGATGTTGACAATCTTCAGATTTCTATTTCTCAATAGTTTAATAGGAATTTCTACAAATATCTCGAAGCCCTTGGAAAGGAAAGTAGATTCTTTGAGAAGTTCGGTCCTATAGGCCTTGAAGGCGTTCGTTGTGTCCGAGGAAGGTATGCGAAACAATAGTCTGATCAAATAGTTACAAAATCTATTTGCAATGTACTTTAGAACCGAGTACCTTGGAGGTCTTCCATGCTCAAACCTCACACCTATAGCCACGTCGCATCCTTCTGTGATAGCATCTACTAGCTTGATGAGGTCTGATGAGCTTTCTGAGAGATCGGCCATTATCGGCACGAGAATGTTGCCTTGGGCAAGACTAATTCCGGTGCAAATTGCGTCGCCTACGCCACGCCTCCCCGATCTCTCGATTAGTCGTATCTCGCTGAATCTTTCGCATAGTTCATGAACAATGAAGCCCGTACGATCGCCCGGCACAGAGTCCAATACGACGATCACCTCAAACTGAAACCGAATCCCTCTTAACCCCGCAATGACATCCACTAGTGTATCCTCGATGTATTCTTCTTCCCTATAAGCTGGCATTACTATCGAAACAAAGCGTCTGTGCGAGGACGTCTCCGAGGCGGAAGAGTTCAATTGCGCTCACCAATCCTAACTCGAACAACAAGACATGGCAATTTATAATATTAGTGTACGTCCATATACGTTGAGATTGCGAGTGGGCATGCATGATATCAGAGCTTATCGAAAAGATAAAGTCGAATAACGCTGCTGTCTGCGTTTTGGGTCTAGGAAGAGTAGGTCTTCCTTTGAGTGTCGTCTTCGCCAATAGCGGATTAGACGTCATAGGTGTCGATATTGACGCGGACAAAGTTCAGAAAATAAACCGAGGTGAAGCCCCATTTCGAGAAAACAAATTGGAGGAATATCTCAGGAAAGCTCTAGAGTCAAAGAAATTCTACGCTACAGCGGAATCGAAGAATGGAATCGCCCGAGCAGATATAGTAATAGTAACTGTAGGGACGCCGTCCACGGCACAGTACACCATGGACTATTCTCAACTGCATGGCGCTCTTGAGGAAATCTCAAAAGGCGAGCTGTTGACGAAAGCAGTTGGCTTCAGATGCACACTAGCCCCAGGAACAATCAATAATCTGGCAATACCCTACCTTGAACAGAAGAGTGGACTAAAGGTAGGAGTAGACTTTGCGCTAGCGATGTGCCCGGAAAGAATCTTGGAAGGACACGCGATAGATGAGTTATATAATCTCCCGGAGATCGTGGGAGGCGTCAATGATGTTAGCAACGCGATATTTGCAGAGCTATTCAAGAAGATCAACCCGAAAAAAGCTATTCTACATACGACTCCAACAGGGGCTGAGTTAGCCAAGCTGTTCACCAACATCTATCGATATGTGAGCTTCGCTTTGGCGAATGAATTTGCGATTTGGGCAGAGATGTACGGCGAGGACGCCCACAAGATCATCAAAGTCGCCAATTATGACTACCCGAGATGCAACATCCCCAAGCCGGGCTTCGTTGGCGGACCCTGCCTAGGTAAAGACGGCTTCCTGCTCGATAACAACACCACATTCAGTAGCATAATTTCCACCGCGTGGAAAATGAATGAGGCAGTCCCCCAATATGTCGCAGAATCACTAAGACGAAAAATAGGCCAACTATACGGAAGGAGAATTTCTGTGTTGGGTCTCGCCTACAAGGCTGGAAGCGACGACACACGACTCTCTCCATGCATCAAGCTCGTTGAAATACTCAAAGGTTATGGAGCTACTGTTCTAGTTCATGATCCACATGTGCCCAACACATTGACAATAGACAAAGCGCTAGAGAATCCTGATGCGGTTGTTATCGCTGTTAACCATCCTGAATTCAGTCAACTTGCAAAAAGGATTGACGAGAGCAGTTGCGAACTCATATACGATGTATGGGGAATCTTCGATGCCTCCGACTTCCAGAGAGCTTTGTATGTGCGGTTCGGGCGAGGCAAATGAGCCGCTGGAAAGATAAAGCGGTGCTTGTAACGGGCGGAGCAGGCTTCATGGGCCATAGGCTTGTGGCTAAACTCCTAGCACTGGGCGCGAAGGTAACGGTTGTCGATGACCTGTCCAAGGGCAATAAGCGAAATTTGGAACCCTATCTCAACAAGGTACGATTTCTCCAAGCCGATCTGCTAAATCCATCGGTCGCGAAAGATTGGCTGAAAGGTCATGAAGTCTGTTTTCATCTTGCCGCCAAGATCGGAGGAATAGGATACTTTCATAAAACGCCCGCGACTAGTCTACGCGACAACTCGATAATGAACCTCAACCTATGGGATGCCGCCGTCGACACAGATACAAAGATGGTGTGCCTTTCGTCATCCATGGTTTTCGAGAGAACGAGCATATTCCCGACTCCTGAGTCCGCCATCGAAATATCTCCTCCACCGATGAGCGGCTACGGCTTCTCTAAGCTTGTAGCCGAATACATCGCAAGAACCTACCACGAAGAGTTCGGCGTAAAATATGTGATCGTCAGGCCCTTCAATGCCTACGGACCAGGCGAGATGCCGGGAGAGTATGTAGGGTACGCCCATGTGATCCCAGACCTCATCAGGAAGACTCTGACGGGGCAACATCCGCTTGAGATAATGGGATCAGGAAAGCAGACGAGAAGCTACACCTACGTTGATGACGTAGCCGACGGAATATTGTACGTTACAGAGCGAATAGAAAACGAAGATTTCAATATAGGAACCGGAGTGGAGACGACCGTGACAGAATTGGCTGAAAAAATATGGAAGCTCTGCGGAAGAAAGGAGCCGCTGAGGTTTAGGCATATTCCCAGCCTGAAGTACGATGTCAAGAGAAGGATTCCTGACACATCAAAGATAATGCGTTTGGGCTGGAAACCGAAGATTAGCATAGATGAAGGTCTGAAGAAAACAATAAAGTGGATCAGATCAGAAATCGCTTGATACGCATTCAAAATCTTTCGTTAACAACTTGTAACGCGACGCTCTCGCCTAGGTTCGATCCAATAATGCCGAAAGCTGGCGCAATATACGTGATCATCTTCTACAATAGAGTAAAGGATGCAGGTGAGGACGCAGATCGAGTTGTCAGGAAATCATGCGCCTTACTGGGAACCTAGCGGCCAAGATGAAGGCGAAGAAGCTCGTTCTCACCCACCTGTATCCAGAATGCGAAGGCAGAGAAGAAGAGATGCTCAGACAAGCAAAGAGACATTTTGCCGGAGAGATATCTATAGCAGAAGACGAGATGAGAGTCAAGATCTGATGTTTGGCACTGTTCGACGTGCGAGATCTTCAGCAAAGTGACAAAGCCGAAATCTAAAATGTTAGGATCCGAATACACTTGAAGGGTTAGAGTCTGTGGCCTCCCCTCTCGTCTCGGTCTGTATCCCTACCTACAACGGCGCTAAGTGGATTGGAGAAGCCCTTCGTTCCGCCCTATCTCAGACCTACGAGCCCCTAGAGATTCTGATCGTTGACGACGCCTCAACTGACCGAACGTTAGATGTCATCCGGTCTTTCAACGACCCTCGAATTCGAGTGGAGGTCAACAGAAAGAACCTCGGGGCAGTGCGAAACCGGAACCGCTGCGTCACCATATCGAAAGGTTCCTTGGTCAAGTTTCTCTTTCAAGACGACTTGCTCTACCCCACCTGCGTAGAGAAGATGGCACGGCTCTTTGAGGTATACAAGCGGGTGGGCTTAGTCTTCGCCCCACGGGATGTTCTACTCGAAGATTCGGACGATCCAGCAGTCATAGCGTGGAAAGAACACAACAGTATGCTCCACACTCGGTTTGGTGTTCGTCTAAGTGAAGTGAACCGAGGCATCAACCTCTTCAACCTTTGGCTGGCTAGAGGCTTCCGTGAGAACTGGGTCGGCGAGCCGTCAAATGTGATGCTGCGGAAAGTTTACCTAGAGAAAGTCAGACTTTTCAACATGCGTATGCAACAGTGTTCGGATTACGAGATGTGGATTCGAATGATGTACTTCTACGATGTCGGTTTCATCGACGAACATCTCTCTGCCTTTCGGTTACACTCCGCCTCGGCAACTTTCACCAACGTCCACAAAAACCGCAACTGGCTGGATATGATGTGGCTTCTTGAAGGTTTGCTCCGATACGCCCAAATACGCAAGAGCCACCCGCAGATCAAGCGGCTGAGATACCTCGAAGCAAAACGCACCGTAGAGCAACAAATCCAGCGCATCCGCCGACGAGACCCGATGCCAGCTCTCTATATGCTCCGGTCACTCGCGGATTACTGCAGTTACTTCCTACAGTCGTTGATTTACCACGCTCCGTCTATCCATGGATGAGGATCAATTCTATAGAAGTTGATGCATATTGAAAATTAGAGTAGCAGTGGTCGGAGTCGGAGCAATGGGTCGGGGCATCGTATCGGTATTGCGAAAGATCGAAGACATGGAAGTCGTGGCAATCGCGGACATCGACTCAAATGCGTTGGAGAGGTCTAGGCCCTTTCTCACAAAGAACGCTCTAGTGACAACCAATGCGATGGACGTTTTGACTAGGAAACCAGATGTCCTGGTTGAAGCCAGTTCAACTATCGTTGAAGCTGCCTTCATCGTGCGTCGCGCTATTGAAGAGAAGGTACATGTCGTTTTGATGAACGGTGAAGTTGACCAACTGTTCGGTCGTCTATTAGCCAAGGACGCCCAAGCCAACGGGGTTATTCTCACTTCCGACGCTGGCGATCAGCAAGGTGTTCTAAGTCGCACAATAGAGGATGTACGTCAGATGGGATTCGAAATAGTGATGGCGGGAAACAATAAAGGGTTCTTAGACAGGTATGCCGATCCGAAATCGGTCAAGCAAGAAGCTGCGAAGCGGCGTCTTTCTTTGAGGCAGTGTACCGCCTACACAGACGGAACTAAGCTCGCAATTGAAATGGCTTTAGTTGGAAATGCGGCGGAACTCGTCCTTTTGCGGAGAGGCATGATGGGACCGAGAGTCGATCACCTGGAGGACGCATTGGAAGCATTTGACCTCGAACGCGCTCGCAAGCTTGGAGGCGTCGTTGACTATGTTCTTGGAGCTAAGCCAGGCGGTAGTGTCTTTGTGGTAGGGTATTCAGACGATCAGGAGGACCGTTTCTACATGAATTACTATAAGATGGGCGAAGGACCCTACTACCTCTTCATGCGACCATATCATCTTTGCCATTTCGAGACACCTTCGGCAATTCGAAGAATCATGGAATCCGGCAAGCCCGTTCTAGTCCAAAAGAAACGGTTTCTGGAGGTCGGATGCCGAGCGAAAACTGATCTTCAAGCAGGAACGAGACTGGAAGGAATTGGGAGTCACCATCTATACGGCATCTTGGAAAAGGCAGGTAACTTGCCAATCGGGATGGCCGAAGGCACCGTTCTTCTCAAATCAAAGAAGAAGGATCAGATAGTCAACTGGAACGATGTAAGATTTCCAAAGGAGGACTATCGTTTAAGCCTCTGGAAAGAGCAAACTGAGTTGCAGGCTGATACATGAACAACGAGAAGTGGCGTAAGCATCTGGCCACTGAGAGGATGCTGTATCGAACACCTTGGGAGTTGGACTGGTCGCCACCAAAATCTTATCTAAGACGCCTTATGAGTTCAGGTGTAAAGTACGGTGACGAGAAAGAAGACCCCGGAGGGGGATATCCAGATATTGTATCAGTATGGCGAGCTTGTGAGGAATCTGACGATCAAGGAGTTTAAGCTCAGATACCGGAACTCCGTCCTAGGCTTCGTCTGGTCCCTTCTTAATCCGCTGGCTATGATGATCATCCTGACATTGGTCTTCTCAACTCTGCTAAGAGCTGGGATCGAAAACTTTCCTGTCTTCCTCCTTACAGCCATTCTAGCTTGGCGTTTCTTCTCCATAAGCACATCCATGTCGCTCTCCTCGATAATCGGCAACGCCCCACTGGTAACAAAGATCTACTTTCCAAGGTGGCTCCTAGTCCTATCGAGCAATCTAGCCAACCTGATAGGGTCCTCGCTGGAGTTCGCCGTCCTCTTCCCCTTACTGATCTTTCTTGGCATGAAGACAACATACTTGGTACTTCTTCTTCCCGTGATCTTGGTCTTAGAATTCATATTGATTATTGGTTTATCCCTCATACTAGCCCCATTGAACGTCTACTATAGAGATGTGAATCAAATATGGGACATAACACTTCAAGCAGGCTTCTTCCTAACCCCAATCATATATAGCATAGACCTCATCCCTCAAAGATACTTGATCGCGTACTCACTTAATCCGATGACCAGAGTCATCGAATCGATCAGGAAAATCCTCTACTACAACACACTGCCAACCATAGGAGATTTTACAATAATCCTGGCAAGTGGTTTACTTCTACTACTAGTCGGATACATGACCTTTCGCAGACTCGAACCTAGATTCGCGGAGGAGATCTAGACAATGCAAGCGGTCATAGAAGTCGAAGACCTCTGGAAGAAGTTCAAGATCCCCCATCAAAGGAGAACAACGATCCTTGAAAACATAGCTGGAACACTACAGATTCTCGAGGGAAAGAGATTCACCTACGAAGAGTTCTGGGCTTTGAGAGCGATAAATATCTCCGTTCAATATGGAGAATCGATGGGCGTTATCGGCGAGAATGGGAGCGGAAAGAGCACATTGCTAAAGGTAATAGCGAACATTTTAAGACCGAGTAGGGGAAGAGTCAAAGCGACGGGAAAGATTGCGCCGATACTGGAACTGGGAGTCGGTTTCCATCCTGACTTGACAGTCAAAGAGAACGCTCTGATCTATGGATCAATAATGGGCTTGAAGAACAGCGAGGTGAAGAAGCGTATGGACTCCATTCTCGAATTCTCGAGTCTAGAAAGGTTCAGAGATGCAAAACTGAAGAACTTATCATCTGGAATGCAGATGAGGCTTGGCTTCTCAGTCGCCATCGAGACAGACCCGGACATCTTCCTAATAGATGAGGCTTTAGCGGTTGGTGATATGCAGTTCCAGCAAAGATGCCTCGAGGAATTCAAGAAATTCAAAGCGGAAAAGAAAACGATCATTCTTGTATCGCACGCTTTAGATCTCGTGAAGGAGTTCTGCGAGAAAACTTTGTTCCTGTCAAAGGGTGAAATGATGAGCTTTGGGGAGACAGAGCGAGTCATAAACGAGTATGTAAGACGAGTTCGAGGCTCGTAACCGCCTTTCCTCACACCTACGGGATGCATGAGATGACGAAGGTTCCAAAGCTCTCCGCAATAATACTAAATTATAACGGCTTGAGATGGCTTCCCAGATGCATATCCAGCGTAGCCAGAACCGAATATCCGCAACTAGATGTCTATTTAGTGGATAACGGAAGCACCGATGGATCAGTGGATTACGTCCAAAAAAATTTTCCACGGGTCAAAGTCATGCTCAACAACAAGAATCTAGGCTTTGCCGAGGGATACAATAAAGCGATAGCAAAGGTTGACACAGACTACGTCGTGCTACTAAATAACGATACCGAAGTTTTGAACCCGAACTGGATTAAGCATTTGATTGACGTAGCGTTCAACAACCCTAAGATAGCCGCCGTTGCTTGTAAGATGGTCTCGATGGAGGACCCTTCACGCCTAGACTCTGTCGGCGGGATGGGCATACCCTTCTGGAGAGGCTTTGTGGACATAGGTCGAGACGAACTCGATCGAGGACAATACGATCGCGAGAGCTTCGAACCATTCGCCTTCTGTGGAGGCGCAGGCTTAATCAAGCGCAGCATCTTCATGAAGCTGGGAGGCTTCGATGAGAAATTCTTCCTCTATATGGAGGACGTAGACCTTTCATGGAGACTTAGGCTTTTCGGCTATCGAGTAGCCTTCATGCCAAAAGCCAAAGTGTCCCATCACTTCTCAGGCTCATCCAGAAGCAAGGCTATCGATGCACGAAAACTGTACTATTGCCACAGAAACCTCTTGAGGTCGATCATCAAGAATTGCGGTCCATCCCTTAGTTGGGCTCTCAGAAACTATCTTCTCTTCAGCCTAATAATAGCCGCAGGCTTCAGCATCCTAGAACCACGAAAGGCTACAGCAGTCATCAAGGCCATTCTATGGAACCTTACCAATTTCAAGGATACATATGCTCAGCGGTTGAGTATCCAAGCAAACAGGAAGGAGGATGAAGCGAAGATATTGAACGAGATGTACCCAAGACTCAAAAGACACGAGCCAGCTGAAAGAATCAAACTGAGGAGAATACTCAACATCCTATTTCAATACAGTCAACTTCAGCATCTCCGCCGGAACAAGCCATTTCCATAAGAAGAACTAGAGCTCAATACAAGCCAAGCAAGTGAAGATCCCTTGAAAATTTGCATGGTCAACACTTTCTTCCCTCCATGGCGTGGGGGTGCTGAAACCTACGTCTACAATCTAGCAAAATATTTGGTCGCATCCGGAAATGAAGTTAAGGTCATTTCAGCCAGCGATCCGCTGCCACCCGGAGAAAGTATCGTGGACGGCGTCGAGGTTTATCGACTCAAGAGCTACGGAAGAATCTACGGCGTTCCGATCGTTGCGGGACTTCCTAAGGTGTTAGCAGACTTAGACGCCGAAGTTCTGCACGCCAACTTCCCAAACCCTTACAACGCTTCAATAGCTTCACTCGCTTCGTTGCTTCGCGATGTTCCATCAGTTCTAACATGGCACAATGACTTACCGCCAGTCACCTTAACAGCAAAAATCATAGTCTACATCCACGACAACCTCATAGCACCAGTCTATCTGCGCAATTTCAAGAGAATCATCTCAACATCGGAATCCTACGCAGAAACATCGAAGACCCTCCAGAGATACCGCAAGAAAGTAGTCATAATACCTAATGGCGTCGACACTGAAAGATTCAACCCGAAGACAGATGGAAGCCAAGTCAGAGCTAGATACAATCTTGAGGACTCAAATGTTATACTCTTCGTAGGCGCCTTGACGAGATGGCACCGCTATAAAGGCGTAGACATCTTGATCAAAGCATTCATGGAGATCCAACGCCAGCTGAAGAACGCTCGACTACTGATAGTCGGCGAAGGAGACTTGAAACCAGAGTACAGATCATTAAGCTCGCCTATAGAGCAGAAAGTCATCTTCGCGGGAAACGTCGACGATGATGAGCTGCCAAACTAC
>Ga0209725_1000810_pt1 | contig 18453 bp, 15 predicted proteins | sample I18A1metaG_FD_184145 | JGI IMG/M metagenome (GOLD analysis project Ga0209725, IMG submission 184145) | Lake sediment bacterial and archeal communities from Gulf of Boni, Indonesia to study Microbial Dark Matter (Phase II) - ​I18A1 metaG... | ecosystem: Environmental > Aquatic > Freshwater > Lake... | reverse complement strand
TCAGTCTTTCAACATCAACTATGCCTTTTATGCCTCGTAGAATCTTCTCAGCTTCATCGATTACCGAGGTATTATTCATCTTAAGCACCGCCTCTGCTGCAAAGAAAAGCCATTGATTAAGTATTACAATCCTTGTAAGCTTACAAGGAATAACCAAAGTTAAATACATAATAGACCTACCTATTGTCCGGTCATCCCATATGGGACGGTACGCCGTAGCTTTTAGAAGAAAACAGCGAGAAGAATATTTAACTTCTTTTGATAGCGTCCGCCAGTGGTTCGACGGTCTAGGCACGACAAGTGAGAGTACGAAGAAAGGGTACCTCGAAGACCTAATCAAATACTGCGAATGGGTCAAGAAGACTCCCGATCAACTCAAGCAAGAACGAAAAGAACAGTTCAAGTCTGAGGATGAGGATGTCAAGAGGACTGCTGAAAGACTCCTATCGAAATATGCTAACAGCAATGCCAGACCTCACAATTCCATGGTACGCGCAATCCAGACCATGCTATCGTTCTACCGTTACAATTACATGCCGTTACAAGGGGTCAGAACCCCCGTGCGGATAAGGGAGAAGGATTACAAATGTCCGACCGTCGAAGACGTTCGCAAGATGCTTGAAGGTTCGTCTTCACGTGACCGGGCTATCTTTCTAACTTTATACCAAACAGGGTTGAGAGAGTCTTCCCTAGTTCAACTGAAGCTTAAGCACATCAAGGAACTCTTTGAAGGAAAGGCTCCTGTCCACATAGGGTTGAGATCACAAGAACTCAAAGGGACATACTCAGGTCTAGAAGCTCACACATTCTTAGGCAAGGATGCTATCGATGCGATTAGGAAATATTTGGATTGGAGAAAAGACGTTAAAGGTGAAAAGCTTACCGACGACTCATACCTTTTCACAAGGCTGGACGCCATAGGTCAACCCCTAGATGCTGAACAACCGCTTCAAATCATGATGAGAACTTGTAAGCGAGTGGGAATAGAACCATCATTCACTCCCCACGACTTTAGAAGGGCCTTCCAGACTAACCTTGAAGCCTCGGGCGTACCGGCGAACTGGGTTAAGAAGATGACCGGTCATAAACTGGCTGGAGAAGAAAACCCATACTCTATTCCTAGGATTGAGCAGCTCCGTGAGGCATACTCAAAGGCCGAGCCCAAGCTAACCGTGACTCAAGTTCCAGAGATTGATAGATTTGAACCTCTTAGGAAACGAATGTTAGCACTGAGCCAAGAAAGGAATAAGACTCCTGAAGACTTTGTGAAAGAGCTCCAGAAGTATGTCCCGGGCTTGGGCGTAGTGGAATGGTGGAAGCCACTAGATCAGAGAAAAGGAATCAAGATAGCAACCGAGGAAGACATTGCGGCATACGAACGAGCTATGCGTGAGTTCGATAAGGATATGTTGAAGCAAGAGATCTTAAGGGAACTTTCACCTGAACTACGTGGGATCGTCAAGAAAGGTGAAAAGAGAAGTATGACGAATGGCGGGTCCCAGTTCGAATCTAAGATAGTTCTGGAGAATGAACTGACTAGCTATCTTGATAGTGGTTGGGAGTTCGTAGCTTCACTGAACCACGACAAGTATCTTGTAAGGCGACCTTTCAGTTAGCCTTTTAGCCGAAAGCGCAATGAAGAACCGAGGGTCTGCCCAAAGTGTAAAAGTCCTTATTGGAACACACCGAGAAGGGGGAAAAGAACCCTGCATCGAAAGATTAACCAACCAAAAGGGATAAAGAAAGAGTGATACGCTGCGACTCTTGAAGACTTGATTTCTAAATCAGAGAATGGAAAATGGCTCTTGAATGTTATGGGAGAAACTGGGACAATTGGAGTAAAACTGTTTCGATCATGATAGAAACGATCGAATTTATATCGATCGAAATCTATAACAAATCGATGATGAACGAATGATGAACGACCCCATTCATCGCTGGTACCGGACTGTAATGGGTTTTCCCCCTGATTTGGTTAGACAAGTCTTTTCTTTGCTCAAAGTTGATAATTCGGGGCAATTGCTAGACCCTTTCTGCGGTGCCGCTACTGCCTTAGTAGAAGCGAAGTTGCATGGAATTTCATCCATAGGGATCGACGCCAATCCGTTTTTCGTAGAGACCGCAAAAGGAAAGACTAACTGGTGCATAGACCCGGAAAAGTTATTTGAACTAGCTATGCAAGTTATTGCTGAAACCGAAACCGAAGAACTTGACTTACAGGAATTATCTGCTTCTGTAGTAGAACGCAGGTGGATAAGGGCGAGTGTCTGGAATGAAGCAATAGCACTATCCCAAAAAGTCCGAGACGTATCAAGCGGTGCCTATTCAAAAATGCTCAATCTTGCGCTTGCTTGGTCACTGAAGACGGTATCCAACATGAAATACGGACCTGAACCTTACAGGGTTAAGAGACGAGGAAGGATTTCTGTCAAGAAGGAATTTAGAAATAAGGTTCGTGAAATCTATGAAGACCTGCTTATTGTCCCAAAAGATCGGGTCGACGTACCAGTACAAACATTTCTAGGCGATTCTAGGTCGGTCGAATCCGTACTACAAGAGAAGCAACAAATAAAGTGGGTGCTAACTTCACCGCCTTACCCTACTGAACATGATTATACAAGAATATCACGAATGGAGTTAGAATTTACTGGATTTACTAGGGGAAAATTTGGATTGGACGAGATAAAACAAATGATGTTGAGGTCCAGTAGCAAAAACGTTTACAAAACTGACCACGACTATGATCTAGTCAGTTCTTGTACCCAAGTCAAAAGACTGGTAAAATTTCTAGAACAAAAGGCAAAAGATAAGGATTACGGTTTTGCAAAAAAATATCCAAAGGTCGTAGGGGAATACTTCGGAGGGATATATAGACATCTGTCCAACCTAGCTAGGATCCTCCCAAAAGGGGCAAAATGCGCTTACGTTGTAGGGGAACAACGTTCTTTCTTGGGTTGCTTCATCCCTACTGCGAGTGTTATGGTAAAGATGTGCCAGGACCTAAACTTGCCTTTTAAAAAACTCGCATTATTGAATTGGAGAACTCGTGTCCCGACAACGGGGGCTAGACTGCCACTCGCAGAGCAAATACTTATTTTAGGCCGATAAGGCTCTTAATATTTCTTCATCATCAACGAGGTTTGCTTGTGATTTTAGTTTTTTGTAGGTATCAGGTGTAGCGAAATAGTTCCTTATGATGAAACTACGACCTTCCTCACTTCGTACTGATTCTTCGGTAGTGAGACGACTTATAACTTGTTTAGAAGCAATCCCGTACAGATTGATAATGTTCTTCTTCTTAGAGGCTATCAGAGGCCTGTCAAGCGAAACCATACGCCTAACAATGTCATCTTTTTTCAGAGCTTTTACACTAAGATGCCAGACAAGTGCAGCCAAGTATGTGTCGGCGTTCACTAAATACGAGAGATTCTTCAACTTCTCTGTTTCATCCGCAGAGAGTTTTCTATCACTTGACGCCTTCAAGAGTTGATGATATTCTCTCCTTTGCTTCTTGTTTTGTTCTAATATTGTCGAGTATATTTCATCCGCCATTATAAGATTTTGATCATCTAGGTCAGAATGAAAAATAGTTTCGTATAAACCACCATCTTGTTTTGGTTGGAAGAACTTCTTAGTCTTGTGCTTCGCCTCGAAAGGTTGTTGCAGTAATGTTGCTAGGTATGCCTTGGCGCAAGACTTGTTGTCAATCCACCTACCTCCAAACTTCCTTCTTTCTCCAGAACGCCTTCTCTTGCTTTTCCATTCACCTTCTCTCCTTTGATAAAAGAATGGCGGGTCAAGTGAAGCCATTCTAGACTGTATAGTTCTCTGAGTATCTTCGAGTGCCACAAGGTCTCGATCTTTGATTGCAGTCTGTCTGTTTTTTGCCACAGCTATTTTGTATCCCAATTCGGGGTCCGTCGTCTCGACTAGCCTAACCATGACGGATACGTTTTTAGAAGCCGCAATGTTCCCTTCCAAAACAAGGCATGTTTGGCATCCGTTTACTATTCTAAAGTTGCTTATCTTGATGCATTGATGAGCGCCATTTTCAGCCGTCTTTCGTGGAGTTAGAGTTCCAATAGTGAACTTGTCGCAAACTGCATCTACACCCAAGTTCAGATACCAAAAGATTCCCTGAACTTCAGGGTCTGTTAGTGATGCGGCTATCCTTTTGTTTACAGGATTTGAAGGCCCGAGGTATTCACGTAGATTCAGTTCGAAAATGTTACTTCGATTTTTGCGAACTACCTCTGAGAGCGCATCTCCTATAACCGAGAATACAGTAGCTCTGGGAAAACCTTTGATATCACGAATTAATGGATGCGTATCAAGAATTTCAAATTCAACATTGGGTCCCCTTTTCGGTTCTATTGGCAAGCAAGTGCCTATTGTACGTTGTTCTTCTGAAATTATGATCGTCCATCTATCTTTCTCAAGCTCAGAACTGAGTTTTCCCAACTTATTTTTGGCTTCTTCATTCAGTTTTCCTAAAACCACCATAACATAGACAACATCAAATCCTTTGTCGTGAAATTCCTTGTAATACATCCAAGTTTGTCTTAGGTCATCCTTGACGGGCTCTCTTAGATCGGTAGAAAGAAAATCATGAGCACGGATGATATCAGTTAATATTTCTGGACCAAAAGACCCTGACTCTTTTGTTATCCCAAAAACAAAGATATTATTCGTGTCCTCCTCAATGTAGAACGCATCTATCCCCTTATCATGGCCCAAAAATCCAGTCTGGCAAGAATCAGCTGCTTCGGCATCATCAATATTTAGATAGTTCCTAACGAAAAGATGAGCAAATGCTTCTCCATCGTTGCTATATTTCCACTCTTTCTTTATTCCCGCCACAGCTCGAAATATTGACTCTAGTTCCTTTTTCATCTTCCGTCAGATTTTTAATATCCTCCCTTGCATAAAAACCATCCCAAGTTCTGATCTAGTCGTCTACGGGCTAGGCTCAGCGATAATAAGATTCATAGCATCCTACTTTTTCGTAACGATACCGACCCGTTTTGAACAACCTTATTTAGACAACCCTAAATTAGACAGAACCGCCAAACGAAAGACATATGAGGACCTTCGCAAGCCCGAGCGGACTTTCGAGAATATCCTTTAGCGTACGTATAGATTCGTCCATATCTTCTTCGAGTAGAATCAGTTTTCTATCTTGGAGATTGTGACCCACCGAGTTCGACCTTGCATCAATATTTCCTGAAACTCGTCCTTTTAATGGTGCCCAAAGGGTAGGGCCCTTAGCGTTAAGTTTTTCAGGTCTGGCTTCGGACTTCAGCTTGCTGAAAATGCGCGGGGCAAACTTCAATTCAGAATGCGATTAGCCGACTAACCGGAATCTGTTTCCCAAACTCTGACCTTTCAAACGATTTTTTTCCTGATTTGTTCTAAGGATTCGATAAGGTCGAAATGCTCAACTAGAATTTCGAGTTGAGTTGGCGGGTCATATTTTTTCACGGCCTGTTTCAGTCTTTCCTCCAAGTCGGGAAACAACTCGTCAATAACGCATAGATATCCTACAACATCTATCTCCTCGTCTATCTTGAAGTTCTTAAGCACCTTAACAAGTTTCTCAACATTTTTCAGGTAATATTCAATATGTCCCGTGGAGGGACCTTTCTTACGAAATCTTTCGAGGCGAGTAATATCCTCTGTTAGCCATTTTCTTAATGCTTCTACTTCTTCATCTTCTGCTTCCTCCCCGCTCTCAAGCCTTTTGAGAAGTTTGTAATGCGGAATAAAGCCCGTATCAAGAGGTTTGAACTTTATCTCACCAATCAAACAAGGGTCAAAAGACTCATCCGTTACGACGATGTCGGGTATTATATGTTCTCTCGCAATTGGCCTTCCATAAATCTCTAGTTCTTCATGCCAGCGCTCTACTTTAATCGGGACTGGGAGATTCATGTGAACATTCCCTAATGAAGTGGGTAGCTTGTTAAGCAACTTGTTGGCAAGATGCAATTGAATATCCGCCTCACAGCAATAGATAGGAGCTACACTTTTCTCAGAAAACTCATCAGCCAATTCATTCCAAGAAGCTTTGAAAATCTCAATTATCTTCTGACGACTTAATTCTTCCAAGCTTCTTTGATCCTCCTTATCTTTGTATTACAGTTCAATTATTAGAGGTTTGATCGGGCAGCTCCCTAGCTAGTTGCTTTAAATACTCCGAGGAACTTGTCGGCAAAATATAGGGATGCTTCTGCTACAAGACCCTCCGTAATAGCTCAATTACTTTTTGTTTCTCTTCTTAATTTTCCTGCTATTTTCATAGTAAGTGAGCTATTGTGACGGAAAGATAACTCAAGCCTTATTCATGCTCAAGCGTGCCGTACCACACGATATGTTAAGCGTTCTTCAATGCCTCTTCTATCGGTTAATGAAAATCAAGTTCAACCAGCACAAACTTAGCCATCTTTGTGGACAGATAGCTGTAAGCTCGGTTGATCTGGCAGACAAGGCCTTGAAATTTCTAATGCGCGTTCGTGACCAGCTTGAGAAGATGAAGAACGAGCTTCCTGTCAATGTGCGCTTAGAGAGAAGGGACAGATATGGCAGTTAGGAAATTGCAGCAGCCACGAAGTGTTCAAGCGCGCTATATCAGTGCGAAAATCCCAAGGCTCGCAGCCTTTTGGCCAATTCTCCAAAGGTCTTAACACCGACTTCAATCGCTCGTTCAAGATTTTGTTGAGGCACAAGTATGTGTCGCCATTCTCCGTAGATGGTTCCACTCATCTTTCTGCACCATATCTCTGCTGCCTCCCTCTTCAAACGAGTATCCGGTCTGATCTCTCCTTTGGTCTCTGCCAGCCAGTAGACTTCATGATCTGGCCGTTCACGTTGTACTACGACGAAATCGGGGTAGTACTGCCTAGGCCTATTGCCTTCATAGTAAGTTACTGAGAAACCGAACCTCTCATTCTTCAAGTAACGTACCACATCATTGGCAGAATCCAAGAAAGAAGCGAAGTCACTTTCAAGGCTGGTATGGCATGGAACTAAGTTGGTATGCGTCTTCTTGCCCTTGTACGTTATCCCGGTCCACTGAAAATGACGCAGTAGAGCTGTGTCCAACCAATCAGGCGATCCCAAGATGGGTATCCCACGTACACCATTTCCAGCAGCACCTTTAATACCAGTTTCGAGTATGTCTAGCACTTTCTTTCTCCAGTACCATATTCCGATATCACGTTGATCAGAGGGTTTCCTGGCTGACAGGTTAGCTTGAAAGTAATCTTGGACTACTTCGATTAGTTCGTCAAATGTAGGTCCCACGGCAAGATCACTTGGATCCATCGGATTAGTTCTGTCAAGAAGTTCGAGAGATATGCCAAATACAGATTTCAGGAGTGGGTTTTCTTCACGGAATTGCTCATAAGTCATCTTTCGTTGCGGCTCGTCTCCCACCACAGGCTTTATCAACACTTCAGGTGGCGTTTCCTCGGGTCGGATTGTCAATTTGGGAAGATCATATACCTTGATCACATTTGAGAGTCGTTGTAGAATTCCCGCCGCCCATGACCTAACGTTAGGTACAACTATTCTGAACGCAGACTTGGTCTCGTCAATTTCAATCCAGACTGGCTTGTGCCCCCACTCTCCTGTTTTCGGTCTTTTTCGCTTTTGTACTGGAAATCCAATAAAGGGTATTCCGAAAGCGTCGACGGTCTCCTCGTATCCTTCAGGCCTCTCCTCAAGTGGCTGGTTAAGGACGTCATAGTTTGTCCGTCTTAGTCCCCTTCCAACTACCTGCTCCGTTAAAAGTGGGGAGACGAAGGCACGCAGACCTAGAATATTAGACACAGTCTTGACGTCCCAACCTTCAGTAAGCATATTGACACTGATTATGCAGCGTACATGTTCTCCTGGTTGACCCTTTTTGCCGACTGTATTGACCATGTGTCGCAATATGCCCTCTATTCCTCGGTCGGTATCGAAGACTTTTGAGTCTACTTGGATCGTATACCATTTTCTAGGATCTTCATCCTCTGAGTTTTTCAGTTGAGCATAGTCTCTGGAAAGGTGCTCGAATAGCCACTTTGCACGTGTAGCATCGTTAGCAACAAGCAACATTACTGGGCAAGATCCGCGTGCGAATTCGAGCTGTGAACGCCAGTCTTGAAATTCTTCCTTCCAGCTAGCGTAGATATGCTCTATCGCCCCTTTGCAGGCTTTATTCTTGCTTCAATTCCAATTTTCATAACATTTGAAGTGCCGACCGAGGTTCCATGTCAGTATGAGAGTCGAACCCGAGTAGACTATCCATTCAGCCCAGCCGGATGGATTTTTCCATTAATTGGAATCGTTGTAATCATCTATGGAGTAGCATCGAAGCCAAAGCCAGTCTCTACAGGTGGTTAAATGGTCGAATGGGTTCCGGCTAAGATTCCTAAAGAGCTTATGGAGAAAATTCAGAATCTACTCAAAGATTGTCCGATGTGGATCAACGAGCATGAATTCGTTCGCGACGCTATTCGCGATAAGATCGAAGCGATAAAAGCGAAGAGGCTCAATCTGGAAGAGAGACCACTTAACCGTTGAAACACTTCTTCTTTAGTAACACGATGTTTTCGTAAGATATCGCCCTACGAAATTCAGCTTTAAACTCCAATTTTCTTAGCAACAATATCTTTAGCTCGTCCACTGGGTTCATTTGAACTCAGTGGTTGGTATCTACCATTTTCTCCATGTTGTTTTTCGTGTCTCCGTTTCGCTAGTTCTGTCTCTATCTCAAAAAGAGATTTACCTAACCGTCGTTCAGCATGATATGTGATTTTAGAAGTTTTGCCAATTCTGGCAGATCTTCTATTTTGCGGCATACCGTGCCGCAGACAGCACTTCAAATTCAAGGGTAGGTTCATTTGGACCTACCCATAGAAAGCAGAATATGTGATTTTCAAAGAAAATGACGGATTTATCAGAACTTATAAAACTGATAAAATCGCTCTTGTCTTACCATTCTTGTCGCACGGCGTGCGACCTTTCCAATTCATATCATGCTGACCTCCAGTTCATTTGAACTGGAGGTTAATCGTGCTTCTCAAGCAGAGCAAAAAGGCTTAATAAAACTTTGTAGCATCTATGCCCGATTGACATACCATGCCGAAGTCGAAGAGGGTGACAACAGAACGGGTACCTATTCGAATTCCAAAGCCGATCATGGACGAGATCGACAACATATGTTCTGAGTATGAAGAGTACAGCTACAATCGACAGCAATTCATTGAGACGGCTATCCGCGAGAAGATAGAGAAGATTAAGAGTCTAGGAAAGAAGTCTCCCGGTCCCAAATAGCTTTTCAGCAACATTCTTAACAATCTCTCTTCAAGCGAGGCTATGCTAAGGATACAGTATACAATATGTCTTCTTCCCTTCGGCAATATCGTAAATTCTTGAAGTTGTTTGAGCTAGCGTATTCTGGGGTGTTTACGATTCCTCTACCATACGAGCATTCGCCTTTCCCTTCCTCAGCTCATGCGCAAAGCATGATAGAGTCCGCCAAGTCTAAGAGAAAGAAATTGATCGTAGCCTTTCTATTTGCCTTCGGTTCAAGGGTCCGGGAATTAAAGAACCTTCGCTTTTGGACCTCAGCTTTTCCTCCAAAACGCTTCTTCCTACGCTTTGATGCAGAGGTTTTTGACTTCTACAGTAAGAAAAGCGAGGATCCCATTCAAGGTTACAGCTAAGGCCCTCCAATATTGCTTCGCTTATGAACATCTGAAAAAGGGCGTTCCTTGCCTGAGCTAAAGGCATACTTGGGTATCCGCTCTCATCACACTTTCCTGAGGCTCTTGAGTGTGAGAGAATAGAATCCTCCCTATATACACCATACACTATACAGATACCATATACACCATGATAAGTCTCGATTCTGTAAAAATTTTTTTGAGAATGTCGTAAGAATTACTCAGTAAAATAGTTGTTTTAATGAGTTCTTCAAAAGGGCTCAAATTCAACGCCATTTGAGAAAATACTCTTGAATTCTAACCGAAATGAGTGGCGGTGACATTCTCAAAGGGTCTCCACCAGTACTACCGGGTCCAACCAAAAGTGGTGTTTTGACTTCCTTTTATCAGTCGTGTTAAGGAGCTATGTCTAAACATACCGTATTGAATTCTGCTTTAATTAAAGCAACGAAAGAATGGTTTAGTTAAGTCCCATTCTTCAAAGAACCTCCAGGCTGGAGTTCACCTTTTATGAGTTGGAAACTACGTGGGAGGCTTCCGAGCTGGGGCGACTGTGACAGGCGGAGCAATGCTCTGAAGAATAGTCATGTCCCGAATTGATCTATGAGGAAGTGGTGATCCTAGAATATCCTCTGGGAATGAATCAGTATTCAGGCACAGCTGGCGTAGCGATTGCCCTGGCTACCATTGGAATCTTGGCTAGAAAACTTGGTTCTCAAGATGAAGTAGCGAGAAGAGAATATCTATCCCGACAGAAATGGAGTCAGGAAATGTTTCAGAGTACAATCGAAAAGCTAAAGCTTTGATTCAACCATAACTATTTCCGAGATATTCATGGCGCCCATTACCGATCAATTAATTGATCAAACGTATTCTGATCTTCGATCAGTCCACGGCGGGGTCCGTGAAGACTATTTTGGTTTGTTGTATTTGGAGAAAGAGTTCAAACTATCGCGTGAAGAAGCTGCGATTCAGAACGCGTTTGGTGGAAATGATTATGGAATTGATGGTTTCCATATTGACCCACAGCGACGAAACTTGTACCTGTTTCAATTCAAATGGTCTACCTCTTCTGACCTGTTTAAGCAATCCTTAACACGTCTCATCGAGTCAGGAATGAATCAGATTTTCGGCAATACATCTTTTGATCAAAGCAAGAACCCAATGCTTTTTCAATTGCGCAACAGATTGTACGAAAACCAAGCAGTAATTGATAGAGTGCTTTTCCATCTCGTGTTCAAAGGCGATCCAGAGGAAGCAGAGCGCAGCCAGGTACTGGATAAGCTTCGTGAAGATTTGGAAGGCAAGAAGTTTCTGATCGATGCATACTTTAATCGTCCCGTCGAAATGGCAATCCAGTTTCGAAATGCCTTGCGAGTCGGGGCAACAGAACGCAGGCGCGTTACACATGTATATACTATTGAGATAGAGAACCTTCTTGAACGAAGAGGTCCCTCAGGGGAAGTAATGCATATCGGATTTGTCAGATTGATGGATCTTCATGCAATGTACCGTGACATGGGCCAAGTTTTCTTTGAACGCAACATCCGAGCGGCGCTTGACGAACAGGTTGGTCCCAACCGGGCCATTGCAAAGGCATTAAAGCAGATTATCTTGGATGAAATCGATGATCCTTCCGTTTTTGCCTTTAACCACAACGGCGTCACTATTTTTGCGCAGAGATTTGAAAAGTCCGGAGAGCAAATTCAGATCACCGAACCTCAACTTCTCAACGGAGCCCAAACGGTAAACACCTTCGATAGATTTCTTAAAAGAAATGAGGGAAATCCTCGCCTCGATCAGCGTGAAGCTGCGCTTCGTGAACTCCGTGTACTGTGCAAGATCATCACAGATGCAAAACAGGAATTTGTTACTGGTGTCACGATCAATAATAACCGCCAAAACCCTGTTATGCCTTGGAACCTTCGCGCTAACGATATGATTCAACTCGAGCTCCAGGATTTCTTTCGCGACGAACTCCGAATCTACTATGAACGGCAGGAAAATGCCTTCGCGAATCTAACTCGACAAGATCTCGATGAACTCGACATATTTGAGGAAAAGGCCATTGAGCTCTTACGCTTGGCCAAGACATTTCTTGCATCTGACGGGGAAATCGACAAGATGTCCCGTATGACTGAGGCGTTCGAAAATGACAAGATCTACAATCAGGTTTTCAATCAATCCCGCTTGCGGGCCGATGCAAGAAAGATCGTATTGTGTTACAAGATTCAATTTCGCCTCAGCAGATTGATCAACGAGATTATGGAGAGAGGAGAAAGAAAGTACGCATACATGAGACGTGGTCGTAATTTGCTATGGGCTCTCTTATGTCAAGCAATTCTGAACGACGAACGCGTTGAGTCATACGCGGATAGATTCGGCCGGGGGCTCGTGGTTGAGGCCGGTTTTACCGAAGAACTTGCAGATCTCTCTTCTAGACGAGCCCGTATCTTGATTAGCCATGTAGTCGAAAAGGAACCTTACGTTACAATGCTCGCTGATGAGCGGTATGACTTTCTTCGCACAAAGGCCGTTTACGACAAGTGCATGGAGATTGCGTATAGAAAATGGAAGTGGACCCAGAAACATCTGAGATAGGGAATAGTATTATCATTGTTTCACAGGGAGCTTGTGTCAAGCTTCTCGAATTCGAAAGAGAAAAATGTCAAGCAACAGTTCTCCATGTCGAAATGATTACAAGCAACGCCAATCCTGACATGCCCCTAGCTTGAAACACACAGCGCAATGACCGGTACGATGCTCGAATCTGGTTCGTACTTCTTCAATGTAGATTCGAAGTTTTTCGCAAAGAGCGTAAGCTGTCTTCTTGCAGTTCCAATCTTTCCTCGTTTCGCTTCGACAATGTAGTATCTTCCACTCTTGCGAAAGATCAAATCCGGCTCTCCACCAATTAGCCAACCTGGTCCTCCAACTGCGACAAGTTCAGCACCACGCTCTATCTTATCTGGATGTCTTATGAGATAGGTTCTGACAGCGTCTTCCCCAGCGATATCTTTTTCAGCCAAGAAGCCCAAGTCTTTCTTCAAGTCTTCCTCAGTGACTTGCACGACAACTTCATCTAGAATCAAGGCGCCACCTCCTTTTCCAGTACCTAATACGCAGCGAGGCAGATATTTTTGCTTTTTCAACTTTATTTAATGAGTTTTTGGAAGATCTTTCGACTATAATTTGTACGTCTTTCCGTACTGTATCATCTGAACCTCTCTAGAGAATTTTTTGAATAAAAGTTGATTTTCGGTATGTACTGGGAAAACTCTCTTCGGGTTTATATCATTAATAAGAGATGAAATTTGTCGTCCGTTCAGATGACCCGACGAGTGTAGTTGGTGAAACTCGATTTTGAAGTGGTTGAGCCAGTTATGCATCACCTCATACTCTAAGTCTTCCTCACTAAATGGTTCGCTCATACTGTGAATAAAGCGGCTCCCAGGCGACGGCCTTATGTCCACGAGTTCTGTTAGGTTGTTGAAATCCAAACTCATAATTAGTCTTCGCTGGTTCTTGCTTACAAACTCGTAGTTTACCATCTTGTCCATAAACTCTCTTTCCCAAGCGTAATAATCTGCCTCGTCAAATGTTCCTGATCGTTTCTTCCGATAGTAGACTAGAATGTCCTCGTCTTTGATCGGATCGGGAAGATTCAGACGTCCGTCATTGAGTAATCCGTGGAGCAGATAAGCTGTCTTTGGCGAGATTACGAGTTTCCTGCCGCTCTTCTTAGCAACCTGATATAAGGTTCTGAATCGATCCATATCGCGACTGTAATGCGTTACGAATACGATTCTGTTTGTTTCAGAAACTAAATCATAGGCATGTTTCTTCACTTCTTCTTCCGAGTAGTTCATTCTTCTATCGTTCTCAACCACCCTCGTCCCTTCTGAGATCAACGCGATCGGCTCAGAATCAGATGCTTTCTCCAAGAAATCCTCTGTCATATCACCTCTGGGGCCATGCCGCCGCAGATCTCCCGTGTACACAACTGCGCCTTCCGACGTATGGATAATGAAGCCGTAGGCCGCTGGAATCGAATGGTCGACATGAACTGGTTCGACGACTAAGTTACCTACTTTTATCCTGTCTCCGGTTCGAAACGTTCGGTACCGGTGATTCCCGTAATCACAATAGGTACTTGTTCTCTCCATAGCCTCCAAGAACAGTTTAGTGCCCACCCCAAGATAGACGGAAATCTTCGGATCCAAGAACCGAATGTGGTCAACGTGGTCAAAGTGGGCATGAGATAAGAACACAGCATCAATTCTAGGACTAATGTGAGGAACACCTGTGAATACTAACTGTTCCTTGGAGTAGAGCCCTCTCATCCTCGGTAGCAGACAAAATTCAAAATAGTCTCCCAGGCCGCTTATCGGTCTAGGTTGAAGCCATCCTGCAAAGTAATCTACGCCAAAATTGAAAGGCTGCCCAAAATCAAGAAAGACGCGAGTTCCCTTATCCTCAAGAAGAATCTTATTGCCACCGATTTCATTTACCCCACCATAAAATATTAGCTTAACCACTTCACTCACGCTCAAGATTACACCGATCAACGCTTTTCTGTCTTTTTGACGCCTGCGCATTAATTAGGTTCAAGCATAACCGTCTTAGCCACCAAAGAAGTTGAAAATTGGCCTTGTAGATAGCGGAGGGTAACCATTAGCCGAAGCGAACCAATTCTTACCACACTGTAAATTCCTGAACTCTTAGGCTATCCCTCTCAATGGTAACCAGTTTGCCATTTTGAAGAGACTCCCATACCTCACCTTCCAATTTAGTTATGTCTTCAGAACAAACAAGAATTGCTCGTTCCCCCTTTGCAAGTTTAGCATAGAGCATCTGCCTATAGCCCGAAGAAGATTTAGGTAGCTCTCGGGGCTCAATCCGAGGTCTCCTTGTCAATTGAAGAGTATACCTTCGCTCATTCGTTGGAGAATCTTTGAACCCGCAGAAAGCATAGAGTTTTGTACCGTCGCTCATAACAAAGTTCAGCGCGCTTGTCGTCCGATTCTTAAGTTCTGGCAAGCATTTTGCAAGGGTTTCTTCCGCAGGCTTTCCAGCGTTTTCCTCAATCTCCTCAATTAGATATCTAAAGTAGAATCTGCTGTCTGGTCCTAAGCTTGGTGCTTTCTTCAAGCGAGGCGCCAACCATGCCTGATTGATTGATCCGTTGTGTGCAAAGACCCAATCTCGACCTAGGGCGTGATCTTTGAAAGGGTGTGCACCCCTCTCGTCTAAAGGTTCGGAGGTTGCGTACCTTACGTGCGAGACAAGGATCTGACTTCTCACTCTGACTATCAGTTCTCGAAGCTCAGGGCTTGTAGCCAACTTTCCCTTACCTGTCTTGACGATAGCCGCTTCGTTAGTATACCACGCAATGCCCCAAGCGTGGGGATTGCTCTCAGACAGTTTAGCAAAATGCGGAAGTGTAAATCCAAAGTCAACCGCAATGTTGCACACTAGCCCTAGTAGCCTACACATCTGGGTTCACCATCATGCTTTTACTAGCGACTGCTTAGAATCTAAAGTCGTTCTTGGCAGCAAGAAGACAGCTCACAATTGTCAGTTCTCAGGTCTCTTGGGGTAGATCAGATATGATTCTCTGGTTGTATTTCAGGCATCGACTGTAGAAGCCCTTGACAACACTCCCTTCAACTGGTTTTGCGGCAGCAATGGCGTCCACTGCAGTTTCCCAAGGCCAACAGCCTAGATCGATGCGCCTGACCATTGGCTCAAATACTCCTCGGAACCATGTTTGCAGCTTCGAAAAGTCTTTGCCGTCTTTCTGATATGCTTCGATGCGTTGTCGCACCTTTTTGACAATACTCTTATGCGTCATTTGTTCTGCGAAAACTCCTCGATTGATCTGCTCAGCAGGAGCTACAACGTAGAATCCAATTGACTCAAATTCGTCTACTGGTCTCCGGGCACGTTCAACAGTCGCAGCCATGCAAGCTACTGTTCTGGCAGCCTGATCATAGAACGGGGCTTTCTTTATGCCTCTACTAAGAGAGCTGTACATCTTGGCTTCTATGACTATGAATTGCTTCGAATCAGGGGCTATCTCCAGTCCAGTCTTGGTTTCAGGTGTGAATCTGAAATGTCCCACTACGCCGTCAACATGTGTATGTGTCTCGGCCAATTCATCGCCATGATGTCTTGCGAGAAAGGGAGAGTAGAGCAAAGCCTCAGAAAACCATTTCGAGGCGGGCAGAAAGGGAAATGGCAGACACAAGATCCCCTCAGCCCCGGCAGAGAGTATGAGCCTTAGCATCCATCCCTCGTTGTACAGAACCGTAGGAGGAAACACTGCAGCATCTGTGTCTGCTGAATCCAGCATGTCAACGATCGCGACCGGTATCTTATCTGACATACCCAGATTCTCTCGCTTGACAAATCTGGAGCCTGACCTTTATATTTACTGTATCCATCTCTCCAGGTGTCTTCGACCTTAAGGGCGAAAACAATTCTTCCCAGCTCAAACGAATCAAGCGAGTTCCTCAGGATTATGAAGTTCTCAGGAAGATTGCTCATCGTTGAGAGAAGTCGTGGCAACAGGCTACTGAGAGTTTGGGCTGCTTCTTCTTAAAAGTTAAGATCAAAAACTTATTGACTGTCTCTAACTCAAATCAATGATAGCAGTCTAAACTTCGGCAGTCCGAGGGCAAGAGGAGCGTACTTGATCAGGTTCTGCGAGAGGTGCGGTACGTACATACCCCGAGAACAAGACCACTGCCCGAGATGCGAGGCTGCCAAACTAAGGTTGCAGAACAAACAGTTATCTCCCGAGGGGTTGACGCTTCGGGATGTGCTTGAATGCTTTCCGAGCAGTCCACTGAGGCCCTACCAAGAAAAGATCCTAGAAAATATTGTCCAAGCCTTCAATTCCGGAAAGAAATGCGTCATCCTTGCAGCCCCTACAGGTTTCGGCAAGTCCTATGTGAACACCTCTTTTACCTCCGTTACGAGATCGTTCTACGCGACCCCGCAACTGGCACTCATTGACCAAATGCTCAGGGACCCCGCGCTGGTTGATAGATTCGTGGAGATGAAGGGTCGAGCAAACTACAGATGCTGTCACGATCCTCGACGAGGGGTCCATGTTGGGAAATGCCTAACTGAAGGCTATGAATGCGAAGAGCGTTTCCATGTATGCCCCTATTGGATACAGAAGATGAAAGCCTTCAGAGCCCCCAGCGTGTTGCTCAGCTTTGCCTACCTTGTGGCTGAAGGGCAAACTGAAGGCAATAGCGAAACATATCTTGGAACGCGAAGTCTATTGGTGCTTGACGAGGCCCACAACATCGAAGAGGAATGCCTCAACCACGTATCCGTGAACGTAACACCATTTACGATTCCACATGAGGTGTATAATCAGCTACTCCCGCAGCTGCGCGAAGTGAAAACTGAGAAACAGCGTGACGAGTTCCTAGAGACAATCGAGGAGCATGTGGAACAATTCCTTGAGCAGCTTCGAAAAATGGCAGAAACCACTGGACTATCTATCATGCAGGCAGAAGAGAAAGAAAGGATTGAACGATACCTCCAAAGCTACCGCCTCTATGAGTCATCCAGATCCGAGTGGGTTTGGCAGATCAAAAATGACCAGCTCCTCCTGCAGCCGGTCTTTGCGAGGGAGTTTATGAAAGAACTGATCTGGAAACGCGCCGAACACTACATCGTCTCATCTGCAACTATCCTCGATCCGAAGAAGTTCATTGAACTGACTGGACTGCTGGACGTCCTCAGAAAAGATGAGATCTGCGTTCTTCCTCAAGTGCCAAGCACTTTCCCAGTAGAGAACCGCCCAGTGATCGATTCAACAGTGGGTCCGCTCTCAAAGGAAAAATGGGAAGAGAACATGCAGAAAGCCATCCGCGCCGTCGAAGACATTCTAAGAAAAGAAATCGGGAACGTAGCAATACACTGCCACAGCTACCAGCACCAAAAAGCATTAGTTGATGGCATCTCAGAGGAAATCAAACCGCGATTGATCGTTCACACGAGAAAAGATCGCGAACAAAGGCTCAGAGAATGGATGCAATCACGTGGCAAGGTGTTCGTGTCAGTTGCCTTCAGCGAAGGGCAAGATTGGAAATACGACATATGCGACGCACAGATTCTCCTTAAAGTGCCGTTTCCAGACCTAGGCGACATACGTGTAAGGAGACGATTAGAGTTAGGCTACCAACAATGGTATGACAATCAAGCAATGTTGGAAGTCATTCAAGCCTACGGCCGCGCCGTCAGGGCAGAGAACGATAAAGCAAGATTCTACGTTGTGGACGGAAGCTTCCCAAGACTAGTCGGAAAGTGTTGGCCCTTCATACCCGACTGGTTCAGAGAGGCTCTGCCAGCATCTCTTGTTAAGAGCCGTCAGATCCCAGCAGAAGATACTTGAACTGTTTTTCAGGGATCACTTGTATCCTTCTGGAATCTCTCGCAGTATTGGTCTAAAGGTTCGAGAGATTATCACTATCATCAATCAAGTTCTCAAGAAAAAGTGAAGATTGAATTACTATCCTTTCTCATAAGCAAGGGTAGGTATTAAAAGTCTAATTCATTTGTAGGAATCCTTAACCTCTTTCGACTTCCACTATAGCTTTCACGAAAGGTCTCGGTCGAATCGCTGCATCGCTGATACTAGGGAATTAACTCAACGAAGCTATCTTCCTAGATTCCACCCCTCGTTCGAATACTTACTTCTGAATAGTTCTTCAGCTAG
>Ga0209725_1000809_pt1 | contig 18456 bp, 16 predicted proteins | sample I18A1metaG_FD_184145 | JGI IMG/M metagenome (GOLD analysis project Ga0209725, IMG submission 184145) | Lake sediment bacterial and archeal communities from Gulf of Boni, Indonesia to study Microbial Dark Matter (Phase II) - ​I18A1 metaG... | ecosystem: Environmental > Aquatic > Freshwater > Lake... | reverse complement strand
GTATCCACATACGAGAGAATGGCTGATGACCTCCACAGAGAGGCGGTCATCCAGATTGCGCAAGGCACATTCTTCGCAGGAATGCGAGAAGATTTCTTGGACCTGATCGAAAAGGTCGATGAAATCGCAGACAAAGCCCAAGAAGCCGCTCGCATAATCTCAGAGGCCCCGATCGAGCGCCGTGTACTTGGCTACCTAGACGAAGACGGCTCGACGCTCCGTCGACTCGTTGAGGGCATTGACACGTGCATTGTAACTCTCGCGGAATCCATCGAATCACTTCAGACAAATGCGGAGGCTGCCGTAAATAGATCGCTTGAAGTTGAGAGGATAGAGGAAGAGATCGACCAGACGAAGGCCGAATTGATCTCCAGGCTCTCCAAACATAGACTTGAGATAGACGTGCTGACTTACCTGCAAGTCAGGGAGCTGATGTTTAGGCTCGACGATGTTGCAGACGCAGCCGAAGCCTGTTCCGACCTTGTCATAACAATTGTCGTGAAAGCACTTTCGTGAATGACCTCACAGATTTACAACATCAGTGCAAGCACTGCTCATCTAGAGAAAGAGCTATGAATCTAGGAGACCGCAGGGGAATCCGTCGAGTCATAACTCGATCCTTGATCGGGTCGATACTAGATGCGATGTCCACTCTGCGGACGTGAGATGGCGAAGCTCGGCAGATCAGACGGAAGGAAACTGGTCGAGCCCGTCTACTACTGCGAGAAACACGGGCTATTGAACAAAGCCGCAGATGGAAGGGCCAAGACGAGCGAGATCGCGAAGAATCCGCAGTGGCTACGAACAGACTGACCCGCGGAGCGGTCTCACATCTTGCATGATGAGCTAGGGCGGAGAGTGCCTGTTCTTGCCAGCAGATTTCTACCTCTATCTGGCTCTGTTGTTGACCATCCTACTTTCTGTGGTGCTAGGTGGAAACAACTTCTCGACGTGCCTCGGGGCGAGCCTCGGCGCGGGAATCGTGAGATTATCGAACGCCATACTGATGGCATCCGCCGGGGTCTTTCTGGGGACGCTTATCGAAGGGGGCAAACTATCCAACGTCTTGAGAGGAGGTATTCTGCCGACACTATCGACTTCTGCCCTTGTACCGATTCTTGCTAGTAGCCTAATCGTGATGATAGTAGTGACCCTGTTTCACATTCCACTCTCGCTGTCTCAGGCCATGGTAGGCGCAGGGTGGGGTGTTGCGCTAGCCACGCGAAGTGGAAGTACCGTCTACTCTCTTTTGGTGCTCGTATCATGGATCCTGTCGCCAGCGGTCGCATTTGCCGCATCGGCAATGATCGAAAGGATCATCCTGCGACTCGGGAGAAAAGTCAAAGACATATTCGTTTTGAATCGTATGTATGGAGACCTCACTCTGATCGCTGGATTCTACGCGGCATATGCGCTTGGTGCAAACACACTCGGTCTCGTTGTAGGGCTATTCCCACGAAACCTTGCGGATCCCCTGTCTCTATCCGTCGTATTCTCAGCCGGCACGGCTATTGGCATGGTATTTCTAAGCAGAGGCACCGTGAGAAGCGTCGCAGACAACTTGGTAGGGTTGAATCCGTCAACAGCGATGTCAGCTCAGTTCGGCGGCGCTTTTTCCGTGCATCTATTCACGCAACTTGGTCTGCCCGTCTCTATGTCGCAAGCGGTAATCGGAGGAATGAGCGGCGCCGCTTCCGTGAAGCAGATAGTAATCCTGAACAAACGGATTGTTCAACAGATCGTAGCTGGATGGACCGTCGGACCGCTTGCAGGGGCGGCGATATCATTCCTGCTGACGAAAGCCATTTGAAGGCACGTCCGCACTAGTACCTGTAGACACAGCCATACTCCGATAGCCTGCCTCCGGATGCGGAGTTGAGATGGAACAAGAGAAGTCCTGCGGGGCGGTCATATTTAGGGTGGGGGACGCTACCAGATATCTGCTACTGCATTACGAGGCAGGACACTGGGACTTCGTAAAAGGGCACGTGGAGAAGCAGGAATCCGAGAAAGAGACTGTCAGGAGAGAGATACTAGAGGAGACCGGCCTCAGGAACACCCGATTTCAAGAAGACTTCAGGGAGCGGATTGGCTACTTCTACAGACGGCGCGGGAGAACCGTATCAAAGGAGGTAATATTCTATCTCGTTGAGTCCTCCGGAGACGAAGCAGTCAAGATATCAGGTGAACATGTCGGATACGAGTGGCTCCCCTACCGGCAAGCGCTCGAACGCCTGACGTACAAGAACGCAAAGGAGACACTTCGCAAGGCCGAAAACCACTTGCAGCGTGCAAGGTTGGTCACAACTAGCCCCACGCTCGACTCGCCCAGGAAGGACCAAGAGGTTACCTAGCACTAAGCGAACCGGGCTGTGAATCAAGCGCACCCGTATTCGTAGGATGCGCTTGGCCGAATCTTCGAGCCCAACCGGCACATTGCGGATCTTCTCTCTACCCTGAACGAGCAAACTGATGTCCCTCCGGAAACGGAGAGAACAGTTTAACTCGAACAGGATGAAACGCTAGTTTGGCGATGACGATACTCTCAGAAATGAAAGAAAGATGAAATCACCTAGGGTAGCGGAGCCAACTCGTCCCGAGGACTCAGTTATCGTGTCTGCAGGGTCTTCTCATACATTCGGCGGATGGTCCAACGCATGGCATTCCTAAGCTCAACGAGTCTTCTTTGGTCGCCGTAATTGTGGACATGCAGCGCCTTCAGAGCACCGCCGTCGTCCTCAACCTCATAGACTAGAACGTTGTCAGTGCTGAGCTGACCGGTTCGTGCCGCCTCTTGATCCTTCGTATGCATGGGATCCAAGACACGTGCAACAAGAAAGGCTCTGAGAGGCGGAGACGCCACGTCGTACTTGATGCTGGGATCGGGAACCAATGTAAGTTCTGATTCGGTGATTCGAAGATCTGCAAGATGAGCACCCTCAGGAGTGACTATCGGCCAAACCTCACCAACCGGCCTTTTCGCCGCCTCAGCCTTCTCCGGGGTCGCAGCTACCTGGACCTCCGGCGGGATCTTCACATGCCTGAAACTCTTCTCGGCGAGGAGCGAGTCAACCACTCCAACAAAGGATCTTAGCTGTTCGGTTTCCCGCTCGAAATCGGCGATCTTCTTCTCTAGATATGCCTTCATATCAGCCAGGCGCTTTAGTTCGAGATCATCCTCTTTCGACAACGCATCCACTCGCAGTTTACCAAGCCTATCAGTCGGAGCTAATAACCGAGTCGCTCATGGTAAAGGATTGCCTGAGACAGAGGGTCAAGCCAAACCTAGCGAAGCCTGAGGAGGATTCATTGCGCAGTGAGACTACTGGAAAGAACTGTTGCAGTCATGACTGGAAGCTACCGCTCTGCCGTCGAAAAAGCGAGACGGATCTCAGGAGAATGCCAAGATCTTGGAGCGGAGGCGGTGAGCCTGAGGGTTGACGTAACGAGACAGAATGATCTACGATGCGGTTTGGCCTCTGCCAAGCAGTGATTGTTCCGGCAGAGCTCTCTTCTCTAGATCACCGCTTAAATACCGTCGACGTCGCCTATGGCCCAGAGTGGGCGCAGTGACCGGTGAGCGCTTTAACCTGCGCAAGTTCTAGTTGCTTTGCAGCGGCGCCTCGGCGATCTCGTCCGGTTTGCGACGGAGACATGTTGACATGAACGATATCATTCCGGTTGCACGAGTAGTTTCCGGAGGCGCGGATTCGGCTCAAGTCAAGCTGAGAGGATGGCTGCATAACAGACGATCGAGTGGCGGCATACTATTCTTGGCCATAAGGGATGGCACAGGTTTTCTGCAATGCACCGCAAAGAGGGACCAATTGGGCGAGGAGAAGTTCAAGGAGATTGAGGCCCTACCTCTGGAGTCGACTGTAGAAGTTGATGGCGAGGTCACTCGAGATCCACGAGCTCCGCGTGGACGTGAACTCCACATAACGGACTTCCGTGTCCTTCAAAGATCGCATGAAGACTTCCCGATCGCCAAGAAATATCACGGGCCTGAATTCCTTCTTGACAATCGACACTTCTGGATTCGAAGCAAGAAGATGCAGACAATTCTGCGGACGAGGGCCCTCTTGATTGAGGAAGCACGCCGATGGCTGAGGGATCACGGGTACTTGGAGGTCCAAGTCCCGACCCTCGTCTCAGCGGCGGTGGAGGGAGGCTCCACGCTCTTTGAGATCAAATACTTCGACCAACAGGCATACCTGACGCAGAGCTGGCAGCTCTATGCTGAGGCAATGATAGCCAGCTTGGGCAAGATCTACACGTTCGCCCCTTCCTTTCGCGCAGAAAAATCAAAAACAAGACGTCACCTCACGGAATACTGGCACTTGGAATTGGAAGAGCCGTGGCTCGATCTTGAGGGACTTTTGAAGGTCGAGGAAGAGCTCCTGTCGCACGTTTGCCATCAGATCGCCGCCCAAGCAGCTGAAGAGCTCAAAGATCTCGGCCGTGATGCGAAGGAACTGGCTGAACTGAAAGCGCCCTTTCCCAGGATCAGTTATGATAGAGCAGTGGAACTGATACGCAGCGATGACCCGACCTTCGGCTGGGGAATGGACCTGGCCTATGAACAAGAGAAGCTCCTGACCAAGAAGTTCACGACGCCATTCTTCGTGACGCACTTCCCGAAGGGAGTGAAGGCATTCTACCACATGCCTGACCCGAAGAGACCTGAGGTGACCCTCTCAGCAGACCTGCTTGCCCCAGAAGGCTATGGAGAAATAACCGGCGGTGGGCAACGCATCCACGACTACGACCAACTCATGAAACGAATAGAAGAAGAACACATGAATCCCGAACAGTATTCATGGTACCTGGACCTGAGAAAATACGGCACCGTGCCTCATTCGGGATTCGGAATGGGTATTGAACGCACACTCGCCTGGGTCTGCAAGCTGAAACACATTCGTGACGCCACGGCCTTTCCTCGCCTTATCAACCGAATCTACCCGTAACGTAACTGGCGACGTTCTCTTGCTCCGAATCCGATTCATGAGGACGACAGATTTCAAAGCCCTAATCAAGCTAACAAACGAAGAGCGCTGGGGCTTTGGAGTACGTGACCTAAGGAGGATGCGGGCACTTGAGCCTAGGGGTTGCTTGGTTGCGGCACTCGATGGCCGCCCCATAGGCCTTACAACAGCCATCTCCTACGGTAAGAGGCTCGGCTGGATAGGAAATGTTGTAGTCGCGAGAGCCCATCGTAGTACGGGAATAGGTAGCAGCCTCGTGCGTACCGCTGTGAGACACTTCCTTCGCTCGCGCGTGAGAAGCATCGCGCTGTACTCCTACCTAGAGAACAAGTCAATGTACATACGGCTTGGTTTCAGGACCGCGGGCAGTTTTCTCAGAGTGGCGATGTCGCAGCGCAGCCCCAAACGATTCACCAAGAGAAGGGAGGTTCCTTTTTCAGAAATCCTCAAGGTCGATAGACACGCCTTCGGCGCTGACAGATCCACACTCCTTAGGCGACTCCTAAACGAGTTTCCGAGGAACTGGGCTTGGATTGCCGATGGATCTGGGGTGTCGGGATACGCGCTCCTGAAGGAGTACCAAGATAGCTCCGAGATCGGCCCGTCAGTGTCAGAGCGGATGAATCAAGAGGCGGTCACAAAGCTCCTAGAATCTGCGCTTGCACTTGCAAGAAGATGGCCTGTTGAGATGTCTGTCCCTGAGTCACATCAGACCGTCTTGGAGACAGCCATCCGAATGGGATTCAGAGTTGAAAGAAAAGGAATTGTCATGAACATTGCGAACCCAGACAGAATGAAGATCGGCCCAGCCATCGTTGCATTCGGATTTCTCGACAAGGGCTAGATCCCTCTAAGAGCCCTCCTCTTTGCTTGTACGAAATCCAGCGCTTCTTGCACGGAGATGGAAACCCGATACTTCTTTCGGAAGAAGTTTACCATGTTTGAAACATCGCGCTTCAACAACCCCTCCGCCCTAGGATCGTTTCTTGAGACACTCTGAGGCCAGTCAATGAATACGAATTGCGCGGATTCGTTCACCAGCACATTGTACTCGCTCAGATCTCCATGAATAAGATGCGCACCGCAGAAGAGGCGCCTCAGTTTGAGTAGAATGCGCCGCAGCAAGTTCTTGGGGTCCAGTAAGAGAGCGATTTTTGAAAGTTCTGATCCCTCGAAGGTCCCCATGGCGATGAGATGCCGATTCTGTGCAATCGGTTTCGGCACAGGCACTCCTGCGCGGCGCGCGCCTCTCAGTGCGCCAAACTCACGCGTCGCTGCCATCCTTGCTTGATAGATCCAAGAAGTATGAGACCTATCGGCGACGTACCCTCTTGCTCGGCGAGTCTGCCGGAAACTTATCCTGCCGAGTCGATGAAACTTCAGGGCAATTCTGGAGCCATTCCTTCCCCTCGCATCGTAGACGTCTGACTCCTTTCCCAGGCCTATCGGGTTCCCAAGGGCCTCAACCACACCTCGCCTCACTAGAGCATTGAGAGCGAGGCAGTCATACCCCAGAAAGGTGAGACGAAATCCGGCGTACCCTAGATCGCCTACACTGCCCGAGGATAGCAGGCGTTTTTCCACTAGTTCCGGTAGTCGCTTGAGCACCTCCTCTTGCAGGAGATTTGCGTACCGGACAACGCGTGGGACTGGAACGTACTCTCGGCTTGTCATTCCTAACTCTACGCCTAGTAGAATACGAAGATCTGCTTGGCGGAGTGATCGAAATGTCTCAGCCATCTGTTCAGCGGACATAGTCTATGTACCGCTCAAGCCTGAACATATCCTATCGTGCCGACTTCTGCTACCTTATCCTTTGTGCGGCCTCTGCAAGCTCCAGGCGCGTCTTCCCCAACTTCTTGTCGAGTGCCGCCTTCACGAGCCCATAGTACGGCGGAGACGGATTCGTCGGCCTCGAGCGAAACTCTCCATGAAACTGTGTCGCCACGAAGAAGTAGTGAGAAGGAAGTTCGAGTATCTCCATACGTCGGCCGTCAAGACTCCTGCCCGAGAAGACGAGCCCGCCCTCCTGAAGTTTCGAGAGGTAGTTCGGGTTCACTTCGTATCGGTGCCTATGCCTCTCCCAGACCCTTCTACGACCATAGAGACGCTCAGCCAGCGTGTTTGGTTGTATTCTGATTTCATGCGCCCCCAGCCGCATCGTGCCTCCCTTGGTTGCGACGCCGGCCTGCTCGGGCATCAGGTCTACCACGGGATATTGCGTGGACGGATCTATCTCGGTGCTGTTAGCATCTTGCAGGCCGACGCTTCGCGCAAACTCAACGGTCGCGAGTTGGAACCCGAAACAGATTCCCAGAAGGGGAACATCGTTCCTCCTTGCATACCGTATTGTCTTGATCTTTCCCTCGGTTCCACGTTGACCAAAGCCGCCAGGGACTAGGATCCCATCGGCTGCGGCAAGAACCTTAGTCTCGGGTTTCTCGCCTTCTAGCTCCTCTGTCTCGACCCAAGCGATGTTGACTCGAGCGTCTGCGGCAGCTCCCGCATGTCTCAGAGCCTCGTTGACACTCACGTAGGAGTCGGCCAGCTCTGCGTACTTGCCGCAAACCGCTATCGTCACTTCGTTTTTCGGCGCTACGAAACACTGCACTGTGCGACTCCATGCATCCCAACTCGGTGTCTTCTTCTCAAGTGCGAGCCTCTCGCAGAGGAAATCACCCATCCCTTGGTCTTCGAGCGAGAGCGGAGCATCATAAACGCACTTGGAGTCCGGTGATGAGAACACAGCAGCTTCGTCAACGTTGCAGAAGAGAGCAATCTTCTTTCGCGGTCCTGATAGCAATAGCTCAGCACTTCTCGCGATTATGAGGTCGGGTTGAAGACCGATCCTTCTTAGCTCTTGGACGCTGTGCTGCGTTGGTTTGGTCTTCTGTTCACCAACAACTCCGATGACAGGAACCAATGTTACGTGCGCAAAGGCAATGTTGCGGAAACCATCTTCTAACCTCATCTGACGGGCGGCTTCGAGGAACGGGAGGCTCTCTATGTCTCCAACTGTTCCGCCTACTTCAACCAACACTACCTCGGCTTTGCTCGACTCGGCAACACTGCGTATCCTATGCTTGATCTCGTCTGTGATGTGAGGTATGATTTGGACGCACTGGCCTAGGAATGCGCCGGTTCTCTCCATATCAATGATTGTACGATAGATCTGGCCTGTCGTGATGTTATGCATCTTTGAGAGATTCAGGTCGAGGAAACGTTCGTAAGTGCCGAGGTCCATGTCAGTCTCGCCGCCGTCCTCGGTAACAAACACCTCTCCGTGGACAACTGGGTTCATTGTCCCGGCGTCGACGTTGAGGTAAGGATCAATCTTCAGCGCGGTGACTTTGGCTCCTCGCGTCTGGAGTATCTTCCCGATGGAGGCTGCGGCTATCCCCTTTCCTACGCCGGACATTACCCCGCCGGTTACGAAGACATACTTTGCCACTCGAACAGCACCGAGAGTAGTCAGACGCTCGTTAGAATCTAGATTAAAGCTTTGGATTATGCCGACCAGAATAGCGCGATCTCAGAAAGTGAGGTGAAGAAACGGCGAGCTACTGTCTCTGAACCATTCCTTGGAGCTTCTTGATTTCCTGGTTTATGAGGTCGAGTGCTACCTTTGCGGAAGCAAGTGTCTGTTGAATTGTTTCACGCTGTGACTCTCCCCAGATCTTCGAGGCACCGCGCGCGGTAATCGAGCCCACCGAAGTAAGATGGAGCTTCTCGCCGCGTTTCTCGATCAGACCAGAGCCTAACAGGTGCTGGACTGAGTCAAGCTCTGCCTTCGACAGTTTCAAGGCCGATGGCTGGACCGCGGTTGATTCGTCAACAGCATTGACCCCTTGGAGTTTCACTAGCAGGCTTAGGTTCGCAGGGAGCTCCTTTCCAAATTCCTCCCTAGCGAGCTTCTCGACTTCCCTGATCTCTTCGATTCTGCCCACCGCGCTTGTGACGGACGTTAGCCCCTTGGTTATGTTCATGAGAGATCGAACGACAGAACTCTGCGGGTTCAGGCGGTACAGTGTGACTGCGCCAACGTGTCGCGAAGGCGCTATGGCCTTCATCTTTTCCAAGTCATCCCACACCCTATAGAGTGTGGTTCGGCCAATCCCCGCCTTCTGTGCTATCTCGGTCTTCGTGAGTTCTTCTTGTGGACGCTCAACGAGTACGCTCAGAACCTTCAGCTGCGGCGAGCGCGTAAGCGCGTCCAGAAAGGTTGCAGTATCTTCTGCCGAAGCCATGCGCCTTACCTGTCGCCATACGGGCCATGACTAGGTATATTAATGTTCGCATGATAGTACACCAAAGTTTCGCGCCAAACCCATAAGAAGCCATTCCGCGCTGACCCACCATGTCTCCTACCATGATGGCCAACCTCTCGGACACCGAGATTCTGATTCTCCAGACGATGTGGAGACTCCGAGCGCTCGGAAGCCGCAGCGTAGCAGCGGATGAGCTCATCAGCCGCCAGTCGGGGCTTTCAAGGAGAGAGACCTCAGACAGACTCAAAGACTTGGCGGTGCGCGGATTCATCACGCGGTCAAACAGGGCCGGAAATGACTATTTCGCACTGAGCCCTCTGGGTGCAGCTTGTGTTAGACAGCTGCAAGACGGACAGCTCGGAGATCTTGCAGGTGTTTCCTGACCCGAATACGGGTTCCCCAGCAAAACCTTTAGACCACCAAGGACGGAAGCCTGCCTTGATGATGAAGAACAATCGTCTGAGCGCTCTCAGCCGGCGCGTTGAGGACTTTCGACGGGCGAACTGAATCCTGTTCGCCCATCGAACCCAATCGGGACCGCTACTTTCTATCGCCAAGAAGCAATGCTTGGGAAAAGGCTTAAGGGCCCAATGCGTCGCCCACCATGGGGAACGCATGTGGCCTGCACCGTCGTCGTAGGCGGCTTTTTTGGGGACGAAGGCAAGGGCAAGCTCACGGCATATTTGGCACTCAGAGATCAACCTGCGATTGTCGCGCGGGGCGGAGTCGGACCAAACGCTGGACACACTGTGCAGAATCAGGGGAAGACGTATTCGCTCCGCATGCTTCCGAGCGGATTCGTTTGCAGAGAGTCGCGACTTCTCATCGGGCCGGGCGTCCTCGTGAACCCGGACATCTTGTTGAAGGAAGTTGAACTTACAGACACCAAGGACAGGATCGGTGTAGATCGCCTGTGTGCGATAATTGAGCAGAAGCACATCGACGAAGAAAGTCGTTCCGAGCACTTGGTCAAGAAGATAGGCGTCACAAAGAGCGGAGTCGGGGCCTGCAACGCCGATCGCGTCCTCAGATCAGCCAAACTGGCAAAGGACGTTCCGGAGCTTTCTGACTTCCTGGCAGATACCTCAGAAGAGATCGGCAAAGCTCTACATGAGGACCACCGCGTCTTGCTCGAGGGGTCCCAAGGAACGTTCCTGTCACTCTACCACGGGACCTACCCCTACTGTACAAGCAAGGATGTGTGCGCTTCCGCGATCTGCTCAGACGTAGGTATTGGACCAACTGCCGTCGACGATGTCATCATTGTTTTCAAAGCCTACGTCACGAGAGTAGGGCAAGGACCCCTCGAAGGGCAACTGTCCGAAGAGGAAGCACGGAGAAGAGGTTGGCAGGAATACGGCACGGTGACTGGGCGACCTCGCAGAGCCGCCCCATTCAGCTTTGACTTGGCCAGAAAGGCCGTGCGCCTAAACGGGGCAACACAAGCAGCGATCACGAAGATAGACGTAGTATTCCCAGACGCTATTCGAACCAAGAGATTCGAAGACCTTCCGACCGCAGCTCGAGAGTTTGTAGGTCAAGTTGAGAAAGCGATCGGGATTCCGGTGACACTTGTCGGAACGGGCCCATCAAGTGAAGACCTCATTGATCGCACGCCAACAAGCTCGTGAGAAGCCCGCCATTTTCCGTAGACGGAGACCCTCAAGCCCTAGGGACGGAACCCGTGACTGGCCATTCGCAGAGAACGCAGCTTATCGGTTAGTCTGTCGTTGCAATGAAGCGGTTCACAATATTCCGTCGCTTGATTGCTTCCATGATGACGGCTATTATCCCCAGCTCGAGCCAAGCCTTTGAGAGAACGAAGATGATGAATCCTTGGGTGATGTACTGTGCCACATCCGGAAGGAAGAAGGGAACTATGACCACGAAGTATGCATATGTGGCGACGCATTCAGGGACGTATCCTAAGAGAGTCGCAATGCCCGGCCTCAGTCTCTTCCCCAGCACTCCCGCGGTAATCCCTGTCAGCGACTTTAGTGGGATTATGAGGAAACCCACGACCGGTCCAAACCATCCGGTAACACCAAATCGATAGAAGGGTACGACGCTGACCAGCGCCCCGGTGATCCCGCCAAGTACGGGTCCAGAGTAGAGTGCAACGATCAGTGTTGCGACGTGCGACAAGTCAAGAGCGACCTGACTCACCGGGGTTGGAATCGACACAGTCAAGAGGGCTAAGACGTTCCCGAGAGCCCCCATTGAAGCCACGAAGGCCACTTGCCTCCCGGCAGTCGCGGTTGACCGCTGCATCTCAAGTTCTCGACCGCAGTAGTCTGAGATTCTTGATAAGGCTTACGCGAAAGAGCGTATCTACTCAAAATGTGGTAAGGCCGTCCCTTGCGAGGTTCATGCTCCCGACGCAGCTTGTGCACATCCTACAGCCCTCCCGCTTACTGTTCATCCATGGACCAGTCAAGAAACGACTTTAGCAATAGCGGGCAGACATACAATGGTCTCGATGTCCTACCTGGTGCTCAAAGACAGGCGAGGCGGACAGCCGGTCCCAGTAAAGGTCTTCGAGGACCCCGCGCCGGCTCAGGCCCTACTGCAGCCGATGCGCTGGAAGATCCTCCAAGAACTCACAGCTGTCGATCAATGCGCGAGGGAGCTCGCGAAGAAACTCAACGCGAGCCAGCAAGTCGTCTGCTACCACCTGAAAGAGCTTGAGAAGATGGGGTTCATACGTCTTCAAAGGCGCGAGCGCAGGCGAGGAGCGACGGCGAAATACTACCGGGCGGAGCACAAGGCAATCGCGGTCATTACATCGAAGCTTGACCAGCAGAACGCTGCCGCGGAGGAGGCCGGCCTTTCGGAAGTTAGCACAAGATTGCTGGCGCCGTACATCACCAACGGCATTTTTGATGGTCATGTCGTCGTAGGCAGCCCTGACCAGCACGGCATCTTTAGAGAAAGGGACCTTGGTGGCTATTACGCATCCTATCTCACTCTTTTCTTGGGCTCTTTGCTTCCCCTCGCTAGAACGAACGTGGTCAAACTTGACACGGAACTCACTCAACAGCAGATCTTAGGCAACCTGATCTTGGTAGGCAATCCGAGAGTCAATACGATCTCGATGATGATGAATGAGTTCCTGCCTATCACCTACGAGCTTTCTGGACCAGACGTGATAATGTCCACGATTTCCGAGAGAACCTACGCCGAGCCACAAGATGGCGCTGTTCAGATGATCCGAAACCCAATGAACTCTGATTCCAGAGTGATTATCCTTGCGGGAAATGAAACCATAGGCACTCAAGCCGCTATCATGGCCTTCGTCAGGTACACTGAGGACATCGCCTCAGGGAATGTGTTCAACCGCGAAATTGTGGCTCGGGTGGTGTCAGGCGTAGACGCGAACCAAGACGGAATAGTGGATGACGTAGAGTTCCTAGAATGAACCCGCCATCTGGCTGAAGCGGACTCACGCGCTGGGCGCTGCTAGTTTAAGGAGGAACCGGCGCTGATACACAAGCATTATTATTGCTTCACTGCCAAATATGAAATCTGAGGGTTGGGGTTCTTGGGCGAAGAAAGATGGAATACGTGGATGGTATTCGAGTGCTCGAACATTGACAATCATCCAGACGACAGCCAGTTCGGGGTTGCTGTGCTGACGAACGGGTTCTATGGACAACAGCTGACCAACATCATGGCGGACAGGGTCTGCAGTGTGTGTGGACAGCCGTTCCTTGAGCCGATTCAGGAAACCGCGCTCACCCTCTTCCTTCAGCACGATATTGACCGGTACAAGAGGCTCGGCTTCAACATAGTCAAGGATGAGGAGATACTCTGGAAGTAAGAGCCTGGTTCAGCAGCCTTTTCGCATTCTGTATTCTATTCTGGTTTTGACCAAACTCGTCACGAGGCTAGGGTCGGCTTTGCCTCTGACTGCACTCATCACGAGACCCATGATCTTTCCGCCGGCCCTCTCTCCGGTCTCATCAACCAGAGCGAGGTTGGCATCAATTGTTCGATCTATGATGTTCAACAGTTCATGCTCTGATAGCATGCGTAGCCCCAATGCACGGATCCCATCCTCAACCGTGCCCTTCCTGTTCTTTGAGAGCCAGGCCAAGAGTGCGAGGGCAGCCTCCTTGGCTATGACCCCCTCGCTGACAGCAGCGAAGACTGATTCCAAATGCCCGACCGTCAGCTGATGCACCGGAACACCTTCCCTGCCGAGACTCTTGAGATTCTCAGTCAAGACAGTGGCGATGAACGTGGGCGCAATCCTTCCCGTTGAACAGACACGTCGGAACACGTCAAGGTACTCTGAGTCAATCAACTGAGTTGCGAGTTTCTTGTTCAACTGATATTTGCTCAACAGCTGTTCCAAAACGACCTCGCGTGGCGGTGGCAACGCCGCGCGAACCGTCGAGATCAAGTCCGGCGAGACTTCCACTGGGGGTACATCGGTTTCAGGGTACATCCGAGATGCGCCTGGTCGGGGGCGCATGTACCTTGTGGTCCCGTCTTCAGTCGCCATACGAGTCTCTGACGGCACCCCAAGGAGAGCTTCACGTGCTCTCTCGACCACAGCGGTGAGAGCATCCCTTGCCTTGTCCTCATGATCAGCCACTAGGACTACAGCATCCAGCTCGCGACATCCGAGCACCTGCTTCATCAACTGAACCTCGCCCTCTGAGATACCGTACGCGGGAAGCTCGTCTGTGTGAAAGATGCCTCCGACGCCTCCCCAGAAGGTAGCCCTGCTTGCCATCTCGGTTCCAAGACGGAGCCCCGGAGCCAGTTCCCTCCCAAGTAAGCCGTGAAATCCCCGTAGCTTCACGCCCAGTGCGACTCCTCCAGAACTCAGCGCTTTGCGTATCAGGTTTGAGTCTGTTTGACCGAAGACAGATGACACATCCACGAAAATGTCGGCAAGCTCGGTTCTCTTGACACCACGGGAAGCCAATTCGTTTCTTATGCGTGCGAGTTCCAGCTGCCTCGCTGCCTCGTAGCTGACGACCTTTGAAATCAAGTCGAGTTCTTGAACGCCCTTTATCTCGATTAATGCTCCCTCTCGGATCGAGATGTTGAGGTCTTGTCTGATCGCGCCCAGACCGCGTTTGACTCGCCCGGTGTCTCTTAGAATGTCGCCGATTGCTTTCGCGACTCTTTCTGTCTCGTCAGGAGAACTGATGACCGGTCCGGTAGAGACTTCGATCAGCGGTATCCCCAAACGATCTATGCGATAGTTTACCGTGAAGCCAGAGCCGCCGGTCTTCCGAGCAGCGTCTTCTTCAAGAGATATTTGCTGAATTGGAATCCTCTTGTCAGCGACATTGACCCACCCGTTCATTGCCACTACACATGTCCTCTGGAATCCCGTTGTGTTCGATCCATCGATCACAATCTTCCTCATCACATGGATCTCGTCAACGATCTGCGCATGCGTGAGGATTGAAGCTGCTACGGCTATCTCCACAGCTTCGGGATTCAGATCCTTCGGAGGCTCTTCATCCATCTCGACCAAGCATGAGGTGACATCATCAGTCTCGTAGACTATTGCTCGGCCCTTCTGGAACTCGAAGAGCGCTGCAGGGTCGACTTGACCCAACTCGCTCTGCGTCGGACGAAGCCGCCTCAAGAAGCGGACAGAGGGCTCCATCTCTGACATGGTTGTGGGGCAGTCGCAGAATAGCTTCGTCTTGGTGTCCAGTTGCCGATGGATCTCTATGCCAACTTTCAGACCCATGGCGTCGTAGTCAGTGAAGCTTCTCATCTTGGATTCCCTCAGGTCTTCGTGGGCTAATCTCACCGGCTAGGCTGCTTCGCATCATTCGTGCGATCTGTGTGGGATCTTGACTCTGGCCGAGCACCCACATGAGCTTCACCAGCGCGGTCTCCGGCAGCATATCTTCCAACGGAGTCACGCCGATCTTCTGAAGATCGATGCCAGTGGAGTAGACGTTCATGTCCACTCTTCCCCAGAGGCACTGCGAAGTCATGCCGAGGAACATCCCTCTCTCCACGGCCCGCGCCAGACTCGGAAAGCATGAGACGCTCACATGACCGAGACCAGTCCCCTCAAGAATCAGGCCACGGTAACCCTTCTCGACATACCAATCGATGATGCCAGGATTCAAGGCAGGATGAAACTTCACGAGTGCAGCGCGATCATCAAAGTCTGGTTTGCAGATGACATCCCTTGTCGAGCTACGGGTAGGGTAGTCCTTTTCGAGTATCTCAAGCTTCTTTGATTCTACGCGGAAACGAGCGAGGGGAGCCGTACCTATCGACTTGAATGCGTCGCGTCGACTCGTGTGACACTTGCGAACTTTGGTCCCCTTGTGGACGAGCAATGTCTCGTCGGATACCCACTCGTGCATTACCACGTAGACCCCGGCGAACGGGGCCCTAGCAGCCACGCTCACAGCGCCGATGAGATTTGAAGCCGCGTCAGAGCTGGGTCTGTCCGAGGACCTCTGGGCAGCAACGAAGACAACGGGAATCGGAGGTTCTTGGAGCGCAAAGCTGAGCGCTGCCGCCGAGTAGCCTAGAGCGTCCGTACCTTGAGCGATCACAACACCGTCCACTCCGGACCGGATTTCCTGGCTGACTGACTCCGCTGTTTCCTTCCAATGGGTCGGAGTGAGGTTCTCACTGAAGATACTGTAGAGTATCTTTGCCGTCACATCTGCTTCGGATGCCAACTCTGGAACGAAACTGTAAAGATCCTCAGCTGTCAGCGCGGGTTCAACGGCACCGGTGCGATAGTCGACACGACTGGCGATGGTTCCTCCTGTGCTGAAGATCGTTACTGATGGAAGCCCTTTCGTCGAGGCTGGTTTGGGGGCTCTAGAAAGAGTCGGTCGTGCACCTGTCCCTACGACCCGAATTCGGGTGCTTTCATCTATTCTCACTCCCACGTTGTATCCGGTACCAAGTTTCAGGACCAAGTGAGTGTCATCTGCGCCGCTTGTCCTGGGCATTAGGAGACCCTCGACTTGTTCTCCATCTCTTGTGAGTACCACTCGGTCTCCGATGGAAGCGCCGGCCGCCCTGACCAGATCAAGAGCTCGACCCCGGTATCCGGCCAACTCATCCATCACGGTTCACCTCTTTTGCTTAGATACCTCAAAGCAGGCTTGCTGTTATAACCTGCGTGAGCGACTCGGGTTGTCATAGGAGCTTGCTCATGTACGGACCGTCACATGCGTAGCGAGCCTGCGCGTAGTATTCCTTGGTACCAAGCGCGCTGAGCACAAGGATCTTCCTGATGTCATACTCCTCCTTTGAGAATCTCTCTGCTTCTCTGAGTAACGAAGCACCGTAGCCCCTATGTTGCCAAGACTCGCGATCTTGCTCTCCAATCGGAACCACCGGGCCGCATACGCGAAGCTCTCTCACCACCGATGAGCCTTCGGAAGCTATCTCGATCCTATGCGCCGACGGAGACGGAATTCTCAGACGAAGATACGCGACAAGGGTGTCAGTCGTGAGATCCTCTTCAGAAAGAAAGACCTCTGTACCCGATGATGATTCGTAGCATGTCCTGACGAGCTTGACTTCTTCCGGTGCCGGCTCTACGTCATCCTTGATTCTCCGGTGGCCCACTTCTCTGCATCGAATACACCTGCAGCCTTTCCCCCTTTCAGCTAGCTTTGCAAGCGCCCGTTCTCGCAAGTTTCCCTTATTCGGTCCAGCTAGAATCAGCCGTGCGGGTATTTCGCGCTGAACTCTCATGATCCGCATCCAAGGTGGAATGAACGCCTTCACACGAGCGATGAGAGCGGCGGCTTCCTCAGTGTCGAGCGGCGAGTACTCGCCATTTCTCCACCAGTCGAAAACCTGCGTTCCGCGCACAACTAGACACGGATAGATCTTCAGCATGTCAGGTCGAAATTCAGGATCAGAGACTAGTCTCTTGAATACCTTCAGATCTGTCTCCGGAGTGGAACCTGGAAGCCCCGGCATCATGTGAGCTACAAGTTTCAAACCGGCGTCTTTGACGATCCTAAATGACTCTATCACATCTTGCGTCGAATGGCCTCTTCGGACGAGTCTGAGAGTCTCGTCGTCGAGTGTTTGGACTCCAATTTCAACACGCGTCGCACCGTAGGAAAGCATCAAATCTACATGCTCTTCTCGAGCCCAGTCTGGTCGCGTCTCGAAAGTCAATCCAACGTTTCTGATCTTGCTTGACACTGCTTCGGTCTTGGCCTCGGCCAGTGAAGCGCTTTCGTTTCCGCTGAGGGCATCGAAGCATCGCTGGATGAAATGGCGCTGGTAGGTCAACGGGCGTGCCAGAAACGTGCCGCCCTGAACAACAAGCTCGATTTTTGATGTTCGATGACCGATAGCTTGCAGTTGTGCGAGCCTACTGACGATCTGAGCCCGGGGATTGAAGTCGTTCTGTTTTGCGCGCATTGCGGCGGGCTCGTAGCCAGTGTAGCTGGTCGGTGCATCACTCTCTTGGGGGCAGTATGCACACCTGCCATGAGGGCATTGTTCAGGTGATGCCATTACCCCAATGACGTGCACACCAGAAATGTTCCTGACCTGCTTAAGCTGAAGTCTTTCTCTGAGGATCCGCCGTTCTCCGGCTGTGGCGACTGCAAGTATGTCAGAATTGCGAGGAATTGTATCCAAACCGTAACTTTTTGAAACGGCCAACTTGACCTGTTCGGATCTTTCGGGTTTATCGGTCTCAGACAGGAGTCGGCGGATGATCTCCTGACAGGCCTGCTGCTTGTGTGGATCTTCGTGTTGAGTGTAAGGCATGTCGGAGAGCTCCACAGACTCCCACCGACTAACTGTAGCAGCTAGGGTCTGTTTAGTATTGCTCAACCTGTGAGTTTGAAAAGGGCAGAATGCCAGCGCCCACGAGAAGCGTTCTTCGAGTTGGGATTGCAGTATCTAGTCACTCAGGCAGCTTTCGATGACGATTTGCAGGGCCTATTGGCGTGCTTGGTCCACACAAACGTAGAGAATATTGCTCCCACGCAAGATCAGGTTACCGAAATTCGCCGTTGGCGAGTTGCTGCGGTATTCTGTTGCTCCGTCCAGAATTATATTCATGTGACTGTCGCAGTCGATCATCTTGCCCCGATACTCGATGTCGTTCTTTAGCCTGATGGAGATGTCAGAGTTCAGCTTCTTGACGAGAAGGTTCAGTGGTTTGCGGGATGGCTCCATACCGACCACGCGAATCGGTTTCAGACATCTTCTGATTCTAT
>Ga0209725_1000808_pt1 | contig 18467 bp, 15 predicted proteins | sample I18A1metaG_FD_184145 | JGI IMG/M metagenome (GOLD analysis project Ga0209725, IMG submission 184145) | Lake sediment bacterial and archeal communities from Gulf of Boni, Indonesia to study Microbial Dark Matter (Phase II) - ​I18A1 metaG... | ecosystem: Environmental > Aquatic > Freshwater > Lake... | reverse complement strand
GTGACCTCTGACCCGAGAACCAGATCCAATTCCTCTCGAGGCGCCTGCTTGCCCTCGCGAAGGATTCTGCCCAATGCTGCTGCCTCCTCAGAGACTAGTTTTAGAGCGTTCCAATCTTCGAGTCGCTCCCATCCTCCGGACTGTCCCTTCTGTCCGATTCTCTGAATTGTCCCCTTTCCGGGCTCCTGTGCCGTAATGATGAATAGCAGGCTGATCCTCGAGACGGTTCCATGAATCGCCGCGCCCTCGGTGTTCGCAAAGTACCGGTCAGTAGTGTCATCTGACAAGACGAGTATTCGCGACGGAAGGTTCACTCTAACGGCATCAGGCCTAAGGTTCTTGTCGATCTCTTCGAGAACGTCAAACTTCTCCTCAGTCGTCATATCCAAGAGCGGTCTTCGGACCTTGGACTCCCACCGCGCTTGCTCTGCTTTTTCCTTTGAGAGGCGGATCGGTTTGGGGACGAGTTTCTTTGACGCCTTTGCCGTTCTATATGCAACGTCCACCGCTTCACTCAATGACTCTCTTGAGAGGTCATTTGTGGACGCAAAACCCATCGCTCCGTCAACAAGCATTCGGACTGCGATACCTTTCGCTCTGCCCAGCTGAACTGGTTCAGCTACTCCGTTGTTGAGAGTGACAGCGCTCCCGGAGTCTATGTGAAGCCTTGCTTCAGCGTATTCAACTCCCTTCGCGGTAGCAGACTCAACCGCATAATGGACAAGATCTTCCATCTGTTTGACCGCCTCTGATCAGCTATGGAGTAAGACATCCAACTCAAATACACTTATACAATTGTCGCGCGCGGTACTGCTTCACGAGCGTTCAGGTTGTAGGATTTGGAAGCAGGGAAGACGCTTCACATGGGGAGATTGCTTCGTCCGTCGACGTGTCGAGCCGTTATCATCGTCGTCGATCATCGCAACTACGCTGGACCTGTGAGCGGTCTCGAGGACCCAGTCAGAATCATCAAGCTCGCCGCTGAGGGAGACGCGGATGCTGTAATCGCGAACCCCGGAACCACACAGAAAGCTGCAAGCACTAATGCAGCGGGATTGGCCTGATAGCAAGGATCGACGGTGCCCACACGATCCCGAACGCTGACAAGGGCCAACACAGCACGATCACGAGCACTGTGGACTCAGTGGCCGCAATGGGTGTTGACGACGTCGTTACTCAGGAGGATACTTGTCTATGTGGTAACGGATTTCATGCCAACTCTTTCAGCAACTCCATAGGCGGTCGCGTCGGCCTCGAAGACTATTTCTTCTTCATCAATGGTCTGTAGCTATCGTCCTCTCATGAGCACCTTGCCATCCACTATCACCGAATCCACACTGTCGCCTGTTGTCGACCACACCAAGTTCGATACGACATCTCTGACCGTAAGCCATTCAATTCTCTTCAGGTTAAGCAGGACCAGGTCGGTCGCTCGCACGAGATTAAACAGCGAAGGCTTTGAAGAGGGCGCTTTCATCCGTTCTCAGTTCACTCGCGGCGGCGAGGATTTTTCTCCGGAGCCGCGCTGGTGGGATGTACCTGAAGAGGCAAGCAGCTTCGCTTTGAGTATGACCGAGCCAAATGCTCTTGGTGGGACGTTCATCCAGCTGCTTGTCTACAGCATGGTGAAGACCCTGAATCGTGAACCTAAGTTAGACAACAGGCGTCTTTCCAACGAGGAACAACAAGTGCTCTTTCCAGACCGGTGTCTTCTCCGAAGCTGATTGATCGCGGAAAAGCGATACAGGTAGTCATTTGACTCGCTTGGTCTCAGAGATCTTGTGAATATTAATAGGGCTCGTCAGGATATGCCAAGTTGCGCTTCTTTTTGCCGGCTCGGTATCCCTTCGCTGTTCCATCCTCGCAATCCATAGTACTCATCCAGCATTCCGTCAACATCCGCTTTTGACACCGCATGTCCCTTAGAAGGTCCCTCCGGCAAAGCTTCTTCCATCAACCTCTTCGGCAGACAGTCATCCTTCCTGGAGATGCCGGATTTGACGTTGAACATCCTAGATAGGGTTACAATCCTCTCTGCCGCTACTCGAAGTTCATTTTCATTCAGTTGAATTCCAGCAGTCAATGCCAAGATTTTGGATAGCACACTCCAATCGCATACGTCTCTAAGGAAACGGCAAAGAATCATTGAGTCGAATATCGCAAATCGATCTTCATACTCCTTGACCAACGAAGCTTTGTTCTCGGTACCGAATCGGTCGACAGAACCCCTGAGCTCAAAGATGTACGCAGTTGAACGCAGATGGCAAGCTCCTCTGGCCGAGACGCAGTATCCAAGCGCCATGCCCTTCAGACCCCTGGGATCGTATCCGGGCGGTTCAAGACCCTTGACATGGACAGCGATCTCGGACAGTCCCAACGCTTCAGACGCCTTTCTGACTCCTCGTGCCAGAGTCTCTCCTAGTCCCTCTCGTCGTGCAATCTTCTCAAGAATGTACAATACCGAATCTGGATCTCCATAATCCAAGCGTACTTCACTCGTCAATTTCCCTTTTCGATAGCTTTCTATGGCGAAGGCCACTACATTCCCTGCGGTTATGGTGTCCATTCCAAAGCGATCACACATGTCGTTTATTTTCGCTATAGTCTCTATTCTGGGAATCTCGCATAGTCCACCGAAAGCATAGATCGTCTCAAACTCGGGTCCCTCTACCCTGGTGCCAAGATATGGTCCAGCTTTTACTTCCGTCAGCTTGCCGCATCCAATGGGGCAGCCAAAGCAGGCTTTCCTTGCTACGAATATCTTGTTGACCAGAGCCTCGGAGTTGATATCCTCGTACTTTTCGAAAACTCCCTTGGACCAATATCTCGTCGGGAAAACGCCTTGAAGATTCGTCGTGTTCACCAAGGCGGTAGTGCCGTATTTGGGATAAGTCGTTCCAAGAGCAGGGTTGTTCTTGATGGTCTGCAAGAATTCCTGGACAAACTGCCTGAGCATGTCCGGGCTTGCGACTTCAGGCATATCGCTTCCTCTGGCAGCAATCGCCTTAAGTCTCTTTGACCCCATAACGGTGCCTCCCCCACATCTTCCCGCCTGCCTCCAATAGTCGTTGGATATGGTCGCGAATTCGACTAGCGCCTCGCCTGCGGGCCCTATGCAAGCAACTTCTATCCTTCTATCCCTGAGTTCATCCTTTATGGTGTCTTCCGTCTCGTATGTCTCCACACCCCACAGGTGTTTCGCATCTTTGAATTCCACGATTCTATCGTGTATCCAAAGATATGTGGGCTTTGAAGCTCTGCCTTCAATTATCAGGAGGTCATATCCAGCAGACTTGAGCTGAGGCGCAAAGTGACCGCCGCAGCTGGATTCGCCATATATCCCTGTCAACGGAGATTTGAAAAAAACTTCGTATCGTCCTGCGGTTGGAACGATCGATCCCGTGGCTGGGCCAACAGCAAATATCAGTTTGTTTTCGGGGCCTAACGGATCTGCGTCGGACTCAAGTTCATTGTACAGAAACCATGTTCCGAATCCCTTTCCACCAATGTAGGACGCGGCAAGCTTTGTGTCGAGGTTCTCTTCCTTGACGCTTCTTCTCGTCAAGTTCACGCGCGCGATCCTACCGGCATAACCTAACATCCAAGTTCGCCTCCGCGCTTAGGTTGTCTGTGTGTTGAATAGCTTGCTCCTACCGTATTAAGACAAGTGTATTCTCAAGCTGTCCGTGTGCTTGATGTGTTACCGTTGGATTTCGAGGCCCATTCTGGTGAGGACTTACGCGATTGAGATGATCTAGTCAGGTCACGCGATGTGGGCTTAATGAAATGCGCATGGTAAGAGTGCAAAGCTCCGTCGAACCTCGATCCTGTCGAGCCTGGGGAGGCCTATGAGCTGTCAACGGTATTGCGACTTTGAGATGAGGCGAAAAGACCGCATGATAGAGGAAACCAAGGAGATTGAGGAGACCCTGAAGAAGACACAAATGAGAAACATATACCTTCATTTCGCGCTAGAAAGCCGAAAGGTCTCTCAGATGAAAGCCGACAACAGAGCATGCCTTCGACGTGAATGAATCGGAGAAACTTGTTTCAGAATACTGATATGTGAGAGTTTGGCAAGAAGTCCATCTCCATCATCCTCCGTCATCTTCTGCCCTACAAGCCTCGCCAACTTTCACCAGAATTTCGACGACAAGCTTGCTTGTCTCTCCATACTCTCCTTTAGCCATCGAGTCCATCTGTCTTGTCAAATACAGTCCGAAGGTCTCTTTTCGCCTCCGTGATTGCGGAGGCCGAAACCGTATAGCTTATCATCGTAGAAGTTGGGTCGCCGAAGCGCAGTCCCGGGAAACATCACTGATTGTCTGCCCAATTTCAGGAGAATGCGTGGAGCTAGGTCAGTGATGGTTCAGAAAATAGAACTCGATAGAATATCCAACGACATTATTGGATTGCCTTCAATATTCTAGCGCGTGATCGTTTCCTGGGCTATGATATTGGTCTGCGGGCTTTCCATCGGCTTTCCTGCCCGGGCGGCGAATAGACCCACACGACTTTAAGGTTCTCATTTGCCATGTTCTTGAGCTGATGCTTCTTGCCCGAAGGAATGAATACGGCGTACCCTTCCGAAACTTCATGTTCGTTATCCCCCTCTATCGCCACGACACCTTTCCCATGGCAGACGTACATGGCTTCTTCCGTGCCGACGTGGTAGTGTTCCTCGCCACGCTCACCCGGCTTCAGCTCGGCAATCCCTAAGACGAAGTTTGATGCTCCAACAGATTCTTTGTCTATCAAGACTCTTATTGTCCTCTGGTACGGAGGCTCGATCGTCGCCGCTGGGGCATCCTTCTCTCTGACGATGGGCATGAAGTGAACTCCTCGACGCGAAGCTGTGCTCCTGGTATTGATATGTCTTTGCAGCTGGTCTCAAGAGAGGCCGCCGTCAGCGTGCCGTGAGTCGACTCTGTCATCCGGTATGACGGGTGCGAATCGACCCGTTAGAGCAAAGAATCGACTGCGTCCTGCCCCAGCTCTAATGCGGGGCTGTCTAGCAGTCAATACGCAGTGACTCGCCAAGTTGCCTCCAGCGGCTGCGCGATGCGGTCCCAGTCTCGGATGTTCAACGGTGGTGAGGATATGACAATGGTTAACTACGCGAATCAAGCCACCATGAATGTCGAAGGAACAGCTGCAAAAGGCCTAGAGGAACATCCCTTGACAAAAATGCGAGCCGTCAGGTACCTAGTCGAGCAGGCCCACATTGAGGGAGTGAAGTATTTCTTTGGAATGCAGGGGGGAGGAATCTCACCACTCTTTAATGAGCTGTATGACTATCCAGGCATTAGGACGATCCTTTCGAGACACGAGCAAGGCGCCTCATTCGAAGCCACAGGTTATGCCATGGTGACCGGGAAGGCGCAGATGGTAGGGGGCACTGTGGGACCAGGTGGCGTGAATGTCATATCTGGGCTACATCCTGCTTATCAAAACTCGATACCCGTCTTAGCGATTGTAAGCAACGCGCCCTCTCTTCAATTTGGAAAAATGAGCATACAGGATGCATCTGGGTGGGGTCCGCGAACTATATCACACGTCGGAATGGCTGAACCCGTAACCAAATGGGCGAAAACGATAGTTCGCGCCGAACTCGTTCCCGAAGCTGTACGAAGAGCCTTCAGAATAATGTACTCAGGCCGACCTGGCCCGGTTCTGCTTGACATATGCTTCGATGCTTGGTTACCGGATGTAGAAGCTGAAATCTCAAGCCCCCATACATATCGACCGACGAGTAGGGTTAGGGCTGAACCCACGAAGATTCTGGAGGCCGCCCAACTTCTTGTTAACGCCCAAAAGCCGGCGATACTGGCAGGAGGTGGGGTCGTCGCCTCTGCGGCCTTCGAAGAGCTCTTACAACTAAGTGAGTTGTTGTCGATTCCTGTTGCGACGACACTTATGGGAAAGAGCGCGTTTCCTGAAGATCACTCCTTGGCCCTGGGGTGCACGGGATATTTTGGACATGATGCGGCAAGACTGACGTTGAAAAAAGGCAAGACCGATGTTCTGTTGGCTATAGGCACCGTTTTTCATATGTATGCGACGCTAGGGTGGGCAGACGATTTTGGTGGTGACAAACTTATCCAAGTGGACATAGACCCAACGGAGATCGGGAAAAATTACCGGATTTCCCTGGGCATAGTGGGCGATGCGAAACTTGTCTTGGCAGACTTGTTAGAGTGTGTGAAGACCATTATCGCGAAGATGACCGAGTCCAAGCAGAAAGAGCTCGAAGAACTGAAGAGAGAACGCGTTCGGGAAATACTCAAACTCAAGGGCGAAACAAAGTACTATCAGGAACCGGAAACGTTGTCAGACTCGACACCGATCAAGCCTCAACGTGCGTTGAAAGAGCTTAGAGAGTTCCTTGACAGAGACGCGATCGTACTTACTGATGCAGGTAACAACCTGACATGGACGGAACGATATGTCCAATCGTACTTGCCGAGGACGTTCATAGTTGACGGTGGACACACTTCAATGGGGGCAAGTCTCGCTCTTGCCATAGGAGCAAAGCTGGGAGCTCCCGACAGACAGGTCGTAGATATCATTGGAAACGCGGGATTCCATATGCTGTGTAAGGAGGTCGTAACGGCGAGCACCTACACCATTCCGGTCGTATGGTTTATTCTCAATGATAGGATGCTGGGTGCGATAGCACATTACGTTGCGAAATTTGGCTATGGAGGACTGTGGCCGGTCGAACGCTACGCCTCAACCGGACCGGAACTGTACGACATGAACTTCGTGAAATTCGCGGAAGCCTGCCACGTACATGGAGAGCGCGTTGAAAAGCCAGGTGAGATAAAAGACGCACTAAGAAACGCTTTCGATTCGGGAAGACCGAGTATAATTGACGTGGACATAGATCCTGATGAACTACACCCAGGCACCGTTGTAAGGTTCAAAAGCGTACTTGAGAAATACCCGTATCTCTTGACCAAGAAGATGCCGAGGATCAAATACCCAGAGACCGTCATCTGAGACATGCCAGAGCATGCCTGCGACACAGTGACTGCTCCACCCAGCGGCGTCCACGTTCGAGCGATTGTAGTCCAGACCTATCTCAGACAATGTTACCTTGGCCGATGCTCTCTCTCTTCATGAAGCGAACTGGGGCAATAGCGGCCTAGCGCATGGCTTTGATGTACCCTAAGCCAACTCAGATGAGCAGTGACGCGCTAGTATACAGGAGTGCTCTTCGCAGCCAGCTCCTTGAAATACAACTCCCGGAGTTTTGCGGTGATTGGTCCTGGCCACTCCGTTCCGATTCTTCTCCCATTTACCTGACCGATCGGTACAGCTCCTCCTGCAGTAGAGGCAAAAAATACCTCGTCTGCCATGTATAGGTCGTACATCGTCAGATTTCCAACAACCACCTCAATGTTCGCTCTGTGCGCTATGTCGATCAAGACGCGTCGTGTGATTCCGTCCAGCGTATTTGTGGTTGGGGGAGTGTACAGGACTCCGTCCTTCACTAGGAATACGTTCTCGCCGCTGCCTTCTGCCACAAAGCCGTTGATATCAAGTAATATGGCGTCGTCCGCCCCGGCTGCTTTGGCCTCAATCCTAGCCAGAATGTTGTTCAAGTATTGAAGAGACTTTATCCTTGAATCAAGGCATATCGATGGAGTCTTCCTTATGGTAGGAACAAATACCTTGAGTCCTTCTTTCGGGGCCTCCATGTCGAAATACTTCTTAGTCTCACCTACTATAACCATGATGACGATTGTGGGAGCCTTGCATAGCGAGGGGTCGAGCCAGGGCAGGCCCTTTCCTCTCGAAATGTAGATCTTTATGTAAGTGTCTTGTGTGTGATTCTTCTTGACGGTTTCTATTACCGCCTTCTTCATTTCCTGTTTCGATAGCGGGATGTTCAGTTTGATTGCAGCAGCGGACATGTAGAGCCGGTCAATGTGCTCGTCAAGCTTGAAAAGTCCGCCGCGGTACTGGACCATCGTATCGAATACGCCGTCTCCATACATGAAACCGTGGTCAAAGACCGATATCTTGGCTTCGTCCTCAGGATAGAACTTGCCATCCACGTAAACGTACGCTTTCTCTGGAGTACTCATACCAATCGCAATGACTTCATCGGACCCTCTACAGATATTAGACTTTCCATGTGGGGCAGGACACACCGGATCCCGGGGTCTCCTGCGCAAGTCTTGTGCGACTTCAGCGATATCGTGAATCTCCTCCTTCATTATCAATCCGGATAGGGTCTGATGATCTGACCGGATTCTTGCGCCGCTCAGGATGCCCTCACTATGAGTTGACTGATGCTCGCCAAACGCAACAAGCAGGCGAAAAGAGAAACATGAGCTGATCGACGCAGAAATGCGCGTCAGCAAACACTGACTAGTCAAAGCACGGGCCGACGTGAATCCTATTGTGAACAGTCGCATGTACGAAAGCCAAGACTTGCGATGTCTGCGAACTCTTGACGAGGCAATGGCTAACAGTCCGTCTAAGGATCGGCGCGAGACTTGGCTTGAAGCTAGCCTAGTTCCCGATCTAGCGCACAACAACAGCGCATGATAAGCCCGCTTCAAGACCGAAAGAGCAGTGAGTAGGTCAGTTGATAGGTGCCATAGCCCATCGACGTTAGCACATTTGTCGCTACGAAGAAGATGATCGATATTGCGTTTACAACGTAGTCGGCCGCGCTGAACTTCAACTCTCGAGTCCACGTCCTCTTTTCGATATTATGCCCGAAACCTCTCGATTCGATTGCGACGGATATCTGCTGGGCTCGCGTGATGGCATTCATAACTACCGGAGTGAAAAGCACCGGCAGCGCCTTGATCTTGTCTACAGGACTTCCTGATTCGAAGCCCTTCCATCCCCTGCACTTCTGAGCATCCATAATAGTGCTGATCGCAATGGCAAAAACGGGTACGAATCCAAGCGCTATGCTCATTGCGAGCGCTGCTTTGGCAGGGACCCTCCACTTCGCTAGACCTAGAACAAGGTCAACCATTGGTGTAGTGAACATGATCAACTGAAGCACGTAGATTATGAAAATGAACCTAATCACCATCGCGACATCCCAAATAATGCCCTGATTCGTCACTGGTAGCCACTTGTGTATTGGGTCCAAGTATACTACAATATTAGCGGGGTCTTTCGCTGCCGCCAAATTGGCGTTACTCAGGAATAGACTCACGACACCGTATAGGATTATCAACGAATATACGCGAACATAGACCGAGAATGCCGTTTTCAAAGGTATCCCAGATGCAGCTGTCCATACAACGAAGGGTACCAATAGCGCAAGGCAGACTATCGGATCCGAAATAAGTACGATTCCTACTGTGAAGGCCCCCCACATTAGCATCTTGCTTCTGGGATCCAACCTGTGGAGCAGAGATTTGCCCTCAAGGAACTCAACTATTACAGACATTTCAGCTGATCCCCTGTTCGACTTGCTCGAACATCTCTTCGACACTCAATGCATCTATTGAGAATCCCTCGCCCTGTAGTGCCTGAGCTAGGCGGGTTACTTGGGGTGCCCTAAGGTAGCTTTGTCGAAGCGCTTGTGAGTTCCTAAAGACTTCTCTCACCGGTCCATCGATCAATATTTCTCCGTTCCACATTACAATGACACGCCGCGCATACTCACTTGCGAGTTCCATGTTATGTGTAATTGTGATTATGGTCTTCCCACTCTCATTGAGTTGTTTCGCTGTGTTCATGATCTGCCTACTCATGGCCGGGTCTTGCCCCGTCGTAGGCTCGTCGACAACCACCACGTCAGGGTTGAGGGCTAGGACGGCAGCGATTGCAGTTCTCTGCCTTCCACCCTTGTCGAGTGTTCCGGGGCTCTCGTTAAGGAGATGATCAATCTTTAGCCTGCTGGCCGTGTCTGCCACGATCGCGTCTATCTTTTCTTTTGGGTACTTCAGCGACTTGGGGCCGAAGGCGATCTCGTTTCGTACGCTGGTGTTGAAAAGCTGCAAATCCGGATTCTGGAACACATATCCTACTCTTTCAGAAAGCCTCCAAGTTGGTATGTCGGCTGCGTCTTCTCCCTTAACGCGCACAGTCCCTTTTGTGGGTCTGAGAAGACCGTTGAAATGTTTCACCAGTGTAGTCTTTCCTGACCCGTTTTGTCCGATAATGGCGACAAATTCGCCGTGATAGACCTTCACATTGATATCCTTCAACGCGGGCGTCTCCGTTTTCGGGTAGAAGAAAGTGACGTTCTCAGCTTCTACAATGACCTCTTGTTCTTTGTTGATCTCATGCCGTGCCACATGTCGCCCTACTTGCTTTGGGCTATATCGCGAATCCCTCAGTATTCTCGCCAAGATCTCACAAGCTTCTTCAACTGTTAGGGGAAGTCTATCCAAACGGCTGGCGATCTTGGAGTTGCCACGCAGTCTACCCATCAGTCTAGTGACCTGAGGTGGAGCAAGCCCAATTTTCTCGAGAATGTCCACGCTCTCAAACACCTGTCGGGGTGTCCCATCCAGGATTATCTTACCCTCATTGAGTACGATGATTCTGTCGGCGACAGTGGCAAGATCTTCCAAGTTATGAGAGACTATTATCAGAGTCTTGTTCTCTTTCTTCATGAGGTCCTTTACCACGGCTATGACCTGCTCGGACCCTATTGGGTCCAAGTTGGACGTAGGCTCATCCAGAGCGTAGATGGAAGGCCGCATAGCCATAACGGCACCGATCGCTACTGCTTGCTGCTCGCCTCCGGAAAGAAACTGAGGTCGTCTTCTTTCGTAACCCTTGAGCCGTAGGAATTCGATTGACTCTGCCACGCGAGCTACTATTTCTTGACGTGGAATTCCTAGATTCTCCGGACCAAAAGCTATCTCGTCTGAAACCGACGAACATACCAGTTGACTGACGGGGTCATCGAAGACGAGTCCCACGATTTGAGACAATCGTCCGATGTCTTCGTCACGGGTGTTTCTTGATTGGATGACGACGTTCCCGTGCAAGTCTCCGATGAAGAAGTGAGGGACCAGCCCGTTCAGACATCGACATAGGGTTGTCTTGCCTGCAGCGTTTGGTCCCGCTATGAGGACAATCTCGCCCTTGCCTATCTTGAGATTCAAGTGTTCGATAGCAGGCTTGGATCCACCCGCGTAAGTGAATGAGACGTCCTCGAATAGAACTTCATCCATAACGGGTTCCCTTGTCACGGTGAGCTGTATGGATATATAAAGCGAATTGCGTGGCACTACTCTCGTGTTGATCGAGCCGCATCGCGATTTCATTTGAGGCCCTGGGTTCTCTCCTCTCGTCATTCTCCGCAACTCCGTCTGTGGTCGCAATCCTCCGAGGAACTCAACTGGTCAAGCCCTATGCTCTTTTTGTGGGGACCAAAAGTGGCATTGCTGCTTCTTCTCATACGTAGCAACGAGTCAGCGTCGCATCATCATCTGAAGACTCATATACATTATTGCAGAACAACTGCTTGAGATGATTTCCATGGCCAAGGAGGTCAAGGTAGTGACAGCGAGCGAGGTCGAACCTCGTGCTATGTGCAAGGGCGCTACTGTAAGGCGGCTGATAACGAAGAGAAGAGAAGGTTCTGAGAAACTCATGTTAGGCATAGCTACTTTCGAGCCGGGCTGTGAAGAACACGAGTTTGCCTACCCGGACAAAGATGAAGTATACTACGTCATGAAAGGGACTCTTGAGTTTCAATGGGAAGACAAGAAGATAGATGTTCATGAGGGACAAGCCGTCTTTATGCCTGCTGGCTTGCGATATCGCGAAGTGAACAGAACACGTGAACCGGTTGTGGTCGTATACACGTTGACCCCGCCCCTAGAATAGCAACGCCGACCGACATTCTTTTGTTAGAAATGGATTTCCCGTTCAGGCCTCTCAGTTACGTTGGAAGGAAGGATTCACCTATTCACGCGCCCCGGTTCAAGATGCTCCTTTCACACACTTGATCGGTCCAGATCAGCCTAGTTGCATTGTTACCGACCGCAAATAGTTGGTAGGCCTGTTGAGTCGCTGAGGTTGCGCTAGGACTACGTGGAAGGCCTACAGTTGTCCTTGCCAATGCAATGCTCTTACAAAGTCTTAAATACAAAACGCGCGCAGCCATATTCGATGAAATTTGGCAAGTTCTACAACCGAAACGAAAAGACGAGGAATCTTCAAGACTAAAGAAGAGAGGGGCAAATGGTGGAGTCTAAGCTCCGTCGAGATCGGCTACACCGCCGCATTCGGAGGACTTGGCTTTGCACTCAGAGCGCTCGGCATAGCAATCACGATCGGGCCGGGGCTGCTCTTGGAACCGAGGGATGTTCTGATGGTTGTTGGTCCTGCCTTCACGGGACCCATAGGAGCTTTGTTGATGGGAGCTGTAGCCGCACTTCCTTCGGCTTTCATGACTGTTCAGGCTTATGCGCCGCTTGCATTCGTCTTCGCATTGATATACAAGATCTTCAGACATCCCTGGTACTATGTGGGAATCGTACTAGCTTTGATCTTCGTTTGGGCAGGCTGGTGGTCCTACTGGTATGAATGGTACGGATGGATGCCCTTCATTACCAGCTTCGGTCTATTCCAAGTGATGAACGCTGTGTACATTCCCTCGTCGATAATAGTCATGGAACTGATAAGGCGGTATAGCCCAGTAGCCCGCAGGATCGTGGGGTGAGCTGCCATGACAAACTCGAATCGAAGAACAGGCATAGTCGGCGGCATCATCCTCATAATCCTCTTCATTGTGGCGATATACTGGGGTCAAGTCCTCCAGGGGAAGAGAGTCCTGAGCGCCATGCTCGGACTACCCGAATACGTCGGCTACGTGGTTCTCGTCATACTGCTAGTAATCGTCATTGGCATAATGTACGCGGCCAGGAAATCACTTACTCCCCGGTAGCCCCCTATTTTCACTTTTTTCTTGGAATATGAAAAGCAGATTGTGCGTATCTGCCTCTCGGAATCTACACGAACCAAATGACTCCACGTTTGACGGAATCTAATCGCAAACCCCAGAAGACAGATACTATACGACGCAAATGCTGCGCGAGGACCGTTATCCATCGTGATTCGGTCTCGGAACCTCTGTTGGTTTCGCCTAGTCCCATGGCAGACGTTGAGTGGACCAAACGATTGCTGTTATGTTCAAATCTGCCGACAGATGAGACCCGTGGGGCCATGGAGCTATGTGCCTAACGCACTAGGCCATAGCCACAAGCAAGGACGACTTTGGAAGTGTTGGAGAGACTCTCAATGCCACCAAACACATCGTACAAATGCGTTGTTCTATCTTCGGCCTGGTTTTCATTCCTTAGTTCGTCCCTGGTACGCTTCCTGGCTCCTTCAATTCTGCCGACATTGAGCCAAGTCTTCCAGCTAAGCGGAGCATGTGCTGGCATTGTTGCAGCAAGCTACTGGACGGGCTATGCGATTTTTCAGATCCCTGCAGGAGCTGTGACGGATATTTACGGATCCAGACGTACGCTGCTTACCGGAGGAGCACTGGCAGCTTTGCTGACATTCGTGGCAGCACAGTCACAAGAGTACTTCCAACTTGTTTTGACCCAATTCCTGCTTGGATCTGCATGCGCATTCATATGGCCGCCAGCAATGACTCTGCTTTTGGATTGGTTTGACACTAGGGAACGAGCGACGGCTTCCTTTTTTTGACATGGCTTTTCCTGCAGGGGCGACCGCAAGCTTTGTCGTCTCGCCTTTCGCAGTCCAGATGACCGGCAATTGGCAAACCCCTTTCCTGGTGTACGCAGCCTCGCTCTTCGCAAGCACTATGTTGGGAGCCATTTTGATTGTGACCAGGCACCGTTGCCACACCGGTAGTGTTCATGCACACTTGATGAAACAGACCTTGGCCAAGAGAACGATCTGGTACGATGCGATGGCACGCTTCGGGTCAGGATTTGCTTACCTAGGAGCGGCTTCATGGACAACGAGCTACTTGGTCAGTACACTTCACGCTTCCATTGTGGAAGCAGGCGCTGTCGGAGCCTGGATGACAGCCATAGGTGTGATCGGCTACCCAGCTGGTGGGCTCATGTCTGACAAGATCCTAAAGCGACGAGCCTTGACGATTCTAGTGGGAGAAGTTGGAATAGGAGTTCTCGTGCTTGCCTTAGGTCTCGCCAAGAGTGCTAGTTTCTCGATCGCGCTCGCTGCGTTACCTCTTCCTGTGCTACGGCATCTATGGCGGCCCTTCGGCCAGTATTGTATCCGAGTTTGGACTGGACACTAAGGAGTTCGGGTTCGCCACTAGCTTTGCGAACTTCATGACGCAGGCGGGAGGAGCACTCTCTCCCATGATCTTCGGTTTGGTGCTGGACGTATACTGCTCCTACAATGTAGGCTGGATATCCCTAGGTTTGGTTGCCCCAAGCCTATCATCAGGTCCTATTCTACTAGTGAGAGAAGGATACTAGGGGCTCAATCGCCCACCGGGGAGGGGCCAATGATTGGTACGACATAGTGTTTGCGACTATCAAGCTTCAAACAGACTGTCGGCGAAATGCATGGAAGTGCAAGCCCTCAAGGTTAGCTCCATAAGAAATCACTGCAATCGTGTACCAGATTACAGAGAAAAGAGGTCTGAATCCCGAGGAGAATCTCAGCATCTCCTCGGCTGAGTATCTATCTTGAACTCGAGGACCTGACTTAGTACGGTTGAAGACAAGGCCATAATGCCCTGGCAGACACAAGCGGGCAAAACCTTATAGTTTTTTGGAGGAGCGTAACGCTCCGGAAGGCAAACCATTTGGAACTCGGTAGACAGGAGCTTTTGCTCATGTACCGGAACATGCTTCGGATCAGACGTTTCGAAGAAAAACTCGCCGAAGAATGGGCTCAGGGTAACATTCCAGGCCTGATCCACCTCTACGTCGGCCAAGAGGCAGTTGCCGTTGGAGCATGCTCAACCCTCAGACGAGACGACTATGTCACCAGCACCCATAGAGGACATGGCCACTGCATTGCGAAAGGTGGTGATATCCGCAAGATGATGGCAGAATTGTATGCAAAAGAAACTGGATACTGCAAGGGCAGAGGAGGATCAATGCACATTGCAGCTCCGGACATTGGCATCGTAGGATGCAGTGGCATCGCAGGAGCTGGAATCCCAATCGCCGTGGGAGTTGGGCTGTCGATAAACTTGAGGAAGACCGACCAAGTCTGCGTCTCGTTCTTTGGGGACGGTTCTTCGAACACAGGCGCGTTTCACGAAGGTATGAACATGGCGGCACTTTGGCAACTTCCGATCGTCTATGTCCTCGAGAATAACCTCTATGCGATATCCGTTCCGGTATCGAAGGCAACTCGCTTGACCAACATCGCGGATAGGTCCGCGGCGTATGGGATGTCACACGCTGTTGCTGATGGAATGGATGTCCTTTCGGTGTATGAAGCCGTTTCGAATGCGGTTGCAAGAGCCAGACGAGGAGAAGGACCGACATTAGTGGAGTGCAAGACGTATCGTTTCCGCGGTCACTTCGAAGGGGATCCCAAGAAAGGGGAGACGTATCGTACGAAACAGGAAATGGATGAATGGGAGAAACGGGATCCCATACTCGGGCTTAGGGGCAAATTGATCAAAGAGCGAAAAGCGACGGAAGCTGAACTGGATCCAATCAATCAGGAAGTAGCTCAGGAAATTGATAATGCAGTTGTCTATGCGAAACAGAGCCCAGCGCCGAAACCCGAGCATGTGGCATCCTATGTCTTCGTCTCATGAGGAGGCACAGCGCATGAGTGAAACACGAGAACTCGATTTTGCTGAAGCGATCCGCGAAGCTATTCGTCAAGAAATGGCGAGAGACCAGACCGTTTTTGTACTAGGCGAAGATGTAGGCAAATTCGGTGGGATCTTCGGCTGTACGAAGGGACTCCAAGAAGAGTTTGGAGAAAGCAGAGTACGTGACACTCCGATTTCCGAGGCGGCGATCGTAGGTACCGCAGTAGGTGCGGCGATAACTGGTATGCATCCGATCGCGGAAATTGAGTTCATGGACTTCATAGGATGCGCCATGGATCAGGTATTCAACCAGATGGCGAAGATTCGCTACATGTTCGGGGGCTCGATGAAGGTTCCGGTAGTCCTAAGGACACCCTGCGGATCAAGATACCCAGTAGCGTCCGGAGCCGCTCAGCACTCTCAAAGTCTAGAGGCGTGGTTCATGCATGTTCCGGGGCTGAAGATCGCAACCCCCGCTACGCCGTATGATGCGAAAGGCCTTCTGATCAATGCCATTCGCGGCGAGGATCCCGTCTTGTTTGTTGAGCATAAGCTTCTCTACTATGCAAGAAGGATCGCAAGGCTGCGCGAATCGTACCCTGCGCTGATCGGAAAGGTTCCTGAAGAGTCATATGTGATTCCATTCGGCAAAGCAGAGATCAAGAGACCTGGCGAGGACATCACAGTCGTTGCGACTATGATGATGGTACACAAATCTCTCAGAGTCGCAGAAGAACTTTCAACGAAAGGAATAGAGATGGAAATCATTGATCCGAGGACGCTCGTCCCGCTGGACAAGCAGACTATCATCGAGTCCGTAAAGAAAACCGGCAGAGTCGCGGTCGTGTCAGAGGACACCAAGACCGCTGGCGTGGCGGCCGAGATTGCAGCAATAGTAATGGAGGAAGCATTCGACTACCTCGATGCTCCTGTCAAACGCGTCTCTGCACTGGACTTGCCCATACCTTATGCGCCAGTTCTCGAAAGCACAGTTGTTCCCCAAGAACGACATATCACAGAAGCCGTGCTAGAGGCGCTTGGAGAAAAGCAATAGAATCTCGGAGGAACACACGTGGTCACGCTCGTTCACCTGAAGAAAATGACGTGGACCATGGAGGAAGGCTTGATCACAAAATGGCTCAAGAACGAAGGCGAGACGGCGGTTGAGGGAGAAGGAATCTGTGAGGTCGAGACCGAGAAAACAACGGACGAGGTCGAGGCGCCAGCTAGCGGAACTGTTCTCAGGATCGTGTACAAAGAAGGGACAAGTGTTCCCGTAAACGCTGTCATTGCTGTGATTGGATCACCGGATGAGGATATCTCGTTCATTCCTGAGCTCAGCAAACCAACCTTGCCAGTGGCAACGCCTCTTCCAACTCAGAAGGCCGAGCCGGTTCATGGACCCGTCCCGGTACCGGAACCTTCCACCAAGCAAATCGGGATATCACCTTCAGCGAGAAGACTGGCAAGAGAACATGGAGTCGCCATCACCAAGATCCGTGGCACTGGACCGGGAGGACGAATAGTAGCTGATGACATACTCAGAGCTGCCGAGAAGCTCGAAGCCGGACCCCCCGCCGGGGAATACAAAGCGACCTTCCTCGCCGGACACAGGAAAGTAATTGCCGACCGACTGTCCTTGAGCGCCCGAACAGCAGTACATGTACCGATCACGATGGAAGTCGACATGACATCATCTTGCAAGCTGAAGACGGAGAAGGAGAAGGCCGGCCATCAGATCTCTCACAACGATATCATCATCAAAGCGACAGCGATGGCTCTTGAGGAATTCCCGCAAGTGAATGCAATGTTGATCGGCCAAGAGTTGAGGACCATGCAGGAAGTGAACGTGGGCGTCGCTGTCGGATCTGGAGACAATCTGTTGGTTCCGGTCATTAGGAACGCAAACCGCTTGTCACTGACCGAGATCTCCCAGAGTGCGAAGAATCTGATTGAACGGGCAAGAAACCAGATGCTGACGACCAAGGAGATGTCCCGTGGAACATTCACTGTGAGCAACCTAGGAATGTACGATGTGGATCTGTTCGCGCCTGTCATCAATCCTCCCGAAACCGCCATTCTAGGGGTCGGAAGGATAGCATTGAAACCGATTGTTCAGGAAGACAGCATAACGATAAGACAGATGATGACACTGACGCTCGTCTTCGACCACAGGGTCATCGATGGCGTTCTAGGCGCGAAGTTCCTGCAAAGGATAAAGCAGCACTTGGAGGCGCCTGAGAAGCTGGCTGCTTGAGAGCCTAACATCTCCTCCTATGGTGTGAACGGAACTTCACCGCTTTCGCCTTTCATGACTCGTCGGAAACCATCCTCGGCCTTCTCCAGCGGGTCTGCTATGACTCTCGTCTGCTTCGCGCGCTTGTTTGCTATGAGCCAGCCATTCGGTCTCATGTTCCGAATATTATGCGCCCCGTACTGCCCACAACTGTCGCGTCGTAGACGATCATGCTCGTGTTTCCTCTTCCGGCTACTTGCAACCGATGCGCTAAGATCTGGGCGTACGCGCACCAACAGAGTCTTCACTATGAACCGGAGCAACCTCAAGCTCTTCAGCTAGAACTTGGAGTGGCTCGTTTCTTCTAGTATCTTCCTCTTCGGCCGCGGCCGTATCCTCTGCCTCGTCCTCTGCCGCCGTAGCCTTCGTCCCGATATCTAGGTCTGAAACTCGGGTACCTACGCCTCTGCTCGGGGAACTCCTTGCTCGAAAGGTTGTTCTCCGAGT